>LGVF01041316.1_pt1 | contig 153820 bp, 135 predicted proteins | sample 469901 | NCBI WGS metagenome assembly LGVF01 (sample SAMN03893561, study PRJNA290197) | marine sediment metagenome | material: sediment; isolation source: combined push core samples #3730, #5133, and #5579 collected at Hydrate Ridge | place: Pacific Ocean: Hydrate Ridge
AAACTCATAAGTGAGATTTATCTCTTTTTATTACACCTTAGTTTTTCAGTGCCTTCTAATTTATAGCTCCTTTTTTGTAGGTGTTTTTATTTTATTTTTTATTCAGTTTCTATTTTTTCTTCTTGGTATCTCTCAACCACTACTACTTTGTATAAATCATCTTCAATTTTATATATGTCAACTTTGTTTCCTAATTCTCCAACTTTATTAACATATTCTACTAATTCTTTTTTTGATGTAAACATTTTTGTTTTCATCGTAAATTCAAATCTATTTCTTCTAAAGCTTTGGTGCTTTTTTTCACCAGTATAACAACCTTCTTCGAAATGAGGACCGTAACTATCTCTTCTTCCACCGTTTAAATGATTTCCTCGGCCTTTATCTTTGCGACTAAATCCATTTCCAGTTCCTCTATTTCCTCTACCAATTCTTGATTCTCTTCTGAATCCATACTCGTCATCTTCTTGGATGACTTTTTTAATGAAAATCTCTTTTTCCATTATTCTCTCTCTCTCTCACCTACACAATTATTATAAAACTTTAAATTATTTTGTCAATAAAAAAGCCCTAAAAAATGGCTTTTTATAATTAGTATTTATGCACTTAAATATGCTTCTTTTACTTTATCATCATTTAATAAATCTGACGATTTACCTGAAGCTGTAATCTTACCAGTTTCAAGAACATAACCCTTATTAGAGACATGAAGTGCTCTATTAGCATTTTGTTCTACTAGTAGTATTGTAGTTCCGTTTTTATTAATATCTTTGATAATATTAAAAATTTCATCTACTAGTAATGGAGCAAGTCCCATTGATGGTTCATCAAGAAGTAATATTTTAGGTCTACTCATTAATGCTCTACCCATCGCAAGCATTTGTTGTTCTCCACCTGATAATGTTCCAGCTGATTGATTTTCTCTTTCTTTTAAACGAGGAAATCTTTTATATACCGCTTCTAAATCAGAAGCTATTTCTACTTTATCTTTTCTAGTATATGCACCCATTTGAAGATTTTCATATACTGTAAGTCCAGGAAATACACGTCTTCCTTCAGGAACATGTGAAATTCCCATTTCAACTATCTTATGTGGTTCAACTGCTTCTAAATTTTTGTCTAAAAACAAAATATCTCCACCAGATTTTTTTAATATATTAGAAATAGTTTTTAAGATTGTAGATTTACCAGCACCGTTAGAACCAATCAATGTAACAATCTCACCTTTAGCTACTTCAAAACTAACACCTTTAATGGCATGTATTGCACCGTAGTGTACATGCAAATCTTTAACTTTTAACATAATTACTCTCCTAAATACGCTTTAATAACGTCTTTATTCTTTCTTATTTCTTGTGGAGATCCTTTTGCAATAATTTTCCCATAATCAATAACAACTATTCTTTCACAAATACCCATTACTAGTTTCATATCATGTTCAATAAGCAATACTGAAACTTCGAACCGATCTTTAACTAGTTTAATTGTATCCATAAGTTCTTCTGTTTCTTGTGGGTTCATTCCTGCGGCAGGTTCATCTAATAATAAAAGTTTAGGGTTAGTTGCGAGTGCTCTTGCTATTTCTAATTTTCTTTGTTTACCATATGGTAAATTTTTAGCTAATTCATCTTTATATCCTTCAAGTCCAAAAACAGATAATAATTCAATAGCTACCATATTAGCTCTTGCTTCCTCTTCTTTAAACTTCTTATTTTTTATAATACTAGATAATAAATTATATGTCATCTCATTATGATAAGCTACTTTAATATTGTCCAATACTGACATATCTTTAAATAATCTAATATTTTGGAAAGTTCTACTACTACCAAGCATTACTATTTGACTTGGTTTTTTACCTTTTGTATTTTTTCCATCAATAAAGATTGTTCCTTCTGTTGGTTCGTAAACTCCAGTAAGTAAATTAAATACTGTGGTTTTACCTGCACCATTTGGTCCTATTAATCCAACAAGTTCATTATCTTCAACTTTAATATTGAAATTATCAACCGCAGTTAATCCACCAAATTTTATTGTTAAGTCATTAACTTCAAGGATAGCCATTATAAATCACTTCCTTTATTAATGTCTTTTTTTATAATCTTCTTAATAAATCTATAGACTTTCCTAATTTGTTTTTTAGGATCAAGCTCTTTAGTACCCATTAATCCTTGCGGTCTAAACAACATAGTAACAACTAATAGTCCTGAATAAAGTAATAATCGATATTGATCAAATTCTCTTAATAATTCAGGTAAGAAAGTTAAAATTATAGCGGCAATTATTGCACCACTTATACTTCCCATTCCACCAAGAACTACTATAACAAATATCTCTACTGATTTTATAAATCCAAATGAGACAGGTGCTAAGAATCCACCTTGAAAGGCAAATACAGCTCCACCTAGACCACCAAATAGTGATGCTAGTACAAATCCCATTATTTTATACTTAGTAATATTAATTCCAACACTCTCACTAGCTATTTCATCTTCTCTAATTGAAAGGATAGCTCTACCGTGTCTAGAACTCATAAATAAATATATTATTAATACAACTATAACTGTCGTCCAAAAAGCTATAGGGAAAGTCATTAATCTTGGTATTCCCATAAGACCTTGTGCACCGTTTGTAATTTCAAGATTTGTAATTATAACACGTACAATTTCTCCAAATCCTAAAGTCATGATACCTAAATAATCTCCTCTTAATCTAAGTGCTGGGGTCCCTACAAGTAGTCCTGCGATACTCGCAGTAAACATTGCTCCTGACCCTGCAATTATAAAGATAATTAAGTTTCTTGAGATAAACAAAAAGTCATTAACGATTACATCATTTAATGCTATTCCTATTAAAGCCGCAGTATATGCACCAATTGCCATAAATCCTGCATGCCCTAAAATAAGTTGTCCTAAGAAACCAGTACCAATATTTAAACTAGTAGACATAATAATAGCTACTAATATAAGAACTAAAATAGTTGAATAATAACGATTTAATACTCCTGTATTAATTAATGTGTTTAATACAATAAAAATAACAAATATTACTGAAAGATTAATAATTATCGAGCTTTTAGATAACTTTTTATATACTTTCTTTTGTTCACTTTTACTCATCATTCTTTCTAATATACCCATAATTTACACCTTCTCCTTAACGTTTTTACCTAGGATTCCCGAAGGTTTAAATAATAATATTAAAATTAACACACCAAATACAATTGCATCAGACCATCTACTTGAAATATAACCTTTAGTCATAGTTTCAATAAATCCTATTGCATATCCACCAATCATTGCTCCACCAATATTACCTATACCACCAAATACAGCAGCGATGAAAGCTTTTAATCCAGTCATCACACCTAAAGTAGGATATACCTGACTATAAGCAATTGAGTAGAATATACCTCCAAGTGCACCAAGTGCACTACCTATCGCAAATGTTAAAGATATAATACCATTAATATTAATTCCCATTAACATTGCCGCTTCTTTATCTTGTGATACAGCTCTCATTGCTTTACCAGCTCTTGTTTTCTTAACAAATAAAGTTAAAAGAATCATAATACCAATAGACATTGATATTGTATACATCATAACTTGTGGTACTGCAATATTACCAAACATAATTGGTTCATTTGAAATAACTTGTGGCATTACTTTAGGATTAGCTCCAAAAATTAATTGAGCTAGATTCTGTAAGAATAAACTCATACCTATCGCCGTAATTAACGCCGAGATCCTGGGTGCCGTCCGTAATTTCTTATAAGCAATTTTTTCTGTTAATATCCCCATTAATGCTGCTAAAGCCATTGATACTAATACAATGACAAAAAACGGTAAACCTACAGGTATTGAAGTCGCAATAATAAATGCAAAGTACGCTCCAAACATCATAATTTCACCATGTGCAAAATTTATTAATCTAATAATTCCATATACCATCGTGTAACCTATAGCTACAAGTGCGTATATACTTCCTGTATTTAAACTGTTTATAATCTGTTTAATAAATAATTCTACATCCATGACTACACCTCTATAAATATTGTTAATAGGGAAGGTTTTCACCCTTCCCTATCTCTTATAATTTTCTATATACTAACTACCTTCAACTTTATCAATTACTAAGTGTTCCCCACTAACTATTTGAATCATTGTGATTGATTTAATTGGATCTCCATTTGCATCAAATCTAATTGATCCAGTTACTGCGTTTTGATAATCCAATCCCGCAAGTGCAGCAATTACTAAGTCTGCATCAGTACTTTCAGCAGCTTCCATTGCAGCTACCATAGCGTAAACAGCATCATATGCTAATGCAGCAAGTGCATTTGGTGAATCACCAAATGAAGCTTCATAGTTTGCTACAAAGTCAACAACAACTTGTGCTTCATCAGATTTTGCATAATGATTTCCAAAATAATTTCCTTCAGCTACTGAAGCGTAATCTGCTTCAATACCATCCCAACCGTCTCCACCAACGAATGGAATATCGATTGCTTTATTATCAGCTTGAGTAAGGATTGCTCCTACTTCAGCAACATATCCAGGTAAGAATACTACTTCTGCATCAGATGCAGCTATAACATCAAGAACTGAACTATAATCATCGTCTCCAGCACCAAACGTTAAAGTTTCAACTACAGTTCCTCTAGTTTCAAACTCTGCGATAAACGCCATAGCTAATCCTTCACTGTAAGCATCGTCTCTATTATATAAAACTGCAGCTTTTGATGCTCCAATTTCAGAAGACTCATTTGCAAATACTGCTGCTACAGTTCCTTGATAACTATCAGTATAACAAGCTCTAAATACATTGTCAGCTTCAAGTGTTACATCGGGGTTCGTTGCCGTAGGTGTTAATACAGGCATATTATCTTCTTTAGCTAATTCTTTAATAGCTAAAGTAACACCACTAAATGTTCCACCAATTAATGCATCTATCTCATCTTCATCACGTAAACGGTTATATGCATTTACTCCTTCAGTTGGATCTCCTTTACTATCATAAGCAATTATTTCTAAATCAAGTCCTAAAACTCCACCAGCTGCATTAATTTCTTCTGCTGCTAATTTAGCTCCATTTTCAACTGCTAATCCATACATTGAATAATCTCCAGTTAATGGACCAATAACTCCAAGTTTTACAGAATCTGTAGAACTTCCACATGCACTTAGTAAAAATACTGTAGATAATGTTAATGCTAATACTAATAATTTTTTCATAGTTTTTCTCCTCTTTAAATTATATTTTATAAAAAGGATACTATAAGCAGCTAAAGTGCGCAAGTCTTTTTTTCATTATAAAAACGCTTTCATTCCATGAAAATGCTTTCATAGTAGTAAAAGTGTAAAAAAGCATACAAAAATGGTTAGATATTCTAACCATTTGTTTGTTTTAAGCCATTTACTCTATGAGTATAATTTAAAATTCTTCTGGTTAATATTAAGCGTTTGCCTCTTTTTCTTTTATTTTCTGAGCTTTTAATTTCATAAAATCACTAAAATCTCCAGTAATAACAGTTTGTTCGTAAACATATTCGTCCTTTTTGTATTGATAATAAACTCTAACCAAAATTAATGAGTGGATTAAACTAAACAATAAGAATTGATAAAAATATCCTTGAGAATTTATTATAACAGCATTCGCAGATATATAGTTTTTCAAAAAGATTTCTGAATAAAATGAAAATACATTATAGTAAGCAAATGGAGAATATGCTGTAGATAAGAATAACAATGATACGAAGTATGCTTTTATAGTTTTACTTTCATATCTGTAAAATGCTAAGAATATTATCGGTAGATAAACCATCAATAATACGGCACCATTAAACGAGTTGTTTCTTGTATCTGTAAATCCTAAAGGAGTAGAGAAAAAGTAAATAGAAATTATATTGTAAACAGTGTAGAAAAATGTCCAATATAATAATATTTTAAATCCTGTAACATTTCTATTCTGATACATAAAGAATAAAACTAAAATACTAAGCGGAGTAGAAGCTAAAATTAAATATCTACCAATTACATCTTCTTCTACCAAATCACCATCAAATAACAAGATAATAGTGCTACTAACAACGAATGTTAGTAATGCTACAATAATCATTGAAATTGACAGTATTTTCATTTCTTTTGATATAAAATGTTTACTTTTTGGAATAGAAACTACTGATTTTTCCATAATTACCTCCTAATTTAAAGAATAAAATATTTTGATATATATATATTATAACATATTTTATGTTATTTTCTTTTGTTTACGGTTGCTAACTAAGTAAATTCCTAATGATATAAATAGTAATCCAAGTAAAATTGACATACCAATTATTTCAGAGTAAAAGAGATAAGACCAAAATATCCCAAATACAGGCATTAAATAAGTTACACTTAAGGCTTTAACAGCACCAATTTCTTGAATCAATTTATAATAAATTAAATATGCAACTGCAGTACATAATATTCCAAAGATAATAAGTGTAATAATTAACCCTAGAGTTATACTTCCTGTAATAGGAGAAAACACCATGAAAGGTAATAATAATATTCCAGCAAAGAAAATAGATCCTAAAGTTAATTCTTTTGCTTCAATATGTGATGCATACCTTTTGGTTATTACACCACTAAAACCGTACAATGCAGCAGCTACAATACAAGCAATAACTGATAGATACATTTCAGTTGAACCATCTAAGAAAGTAACACTAGATATTATCCCTACACCGAGAGTTCCTAATACTAATCCACTAATCTGTTTATAACTTAAACTTTCCTTAACAATTAGGTATCCAAATATTGCACCAAACATTGGTGCTGTAGAATTTAAAATAACACTAATTGATGGTGAAATATATAATGCAGCATAAGCGTAAAGTGTAAAAGGAACAGCTGAGTTTCCTATCCCTAAAATAAGAAATAATTTATAGTTCTTTTTCCAATTGATTTTATAACCTTGAAAATAGTAAACCACAAACAAAAATAATGAAGCACTTATCAATCTAAAACTAGATGTAAGAATAGGTCCAAATACAGGAGATAATTCCTTCATAAAGATAAATGATCCACCCCAAATAGCAGAAATTAATAATAGAAGAGAAAACTGTTTTAAACTCATTTTTTTACCTTCTTTTTAAAGTATTCTTGGATAAAATTAGTTTCACTTAATATAATTCCAAGGGAAACGAAGATTATCCCAAATAATATCAGTAAGTTAAATGGATCCTTATAAAATAAAATCGCAAATACTGGACCAAATAAACTTTCAGTTGAAATAAGAATCGCCGCTTCAGCTTCATTCGTATTCTTTTGTCCAATACTTTGGAACAAGAAAGCAACAAAACTTGCAAAGAATCCTATAATAATTGCTAATATTAATAATTTGTAACTATCAAACGATGAAAAATCTACACTAGGTAATCCACCCCTGAATATCATCATAATAGTTGCAAAGAAACTAAATATTAATAATTGGAAAGACATTAATACAAATAAATCTACTTTCTTAGTTAACTTACCTAAGAAGTAAATATGTAATGCATAGAAAAATGCACCTATAAAAGTTAAGCTATCTCCAAATGAGATAGTTAACTCATTAAAATCTACAGTTATTAAACTAATACCTAGTAATGTAATAGCTCCTGCAAAAACAGTCTTTTTAGGGATTGTTGTTCTTTCGAAGATATATATTATAATCGGCATTAAAACGATGTATCCAGCCGTAATAAGTGCATTATTTGATGCATTAGTATGTACTAATCCCCATGTTTGGAATAAGAATCCCAAATATAAGAATATTCCTAAGAAAAATCCTTTTTTTATTACATATATATTGGTATTAAGAATTCTTTTATGATATATCAAAAATATTACAATAGTCGCAGTCAAAAAACGAACAAATAATAATTGTGAATCGTTCCATCCACTATCTAAGATATATTTGTTCCCAATAAATCCAAGTCCCCAAATAATTCCTGCGGTTGTTAATATAATACGAGCTAAGTTTCTATTCATAATTATTTCTCCTAATTCAAACTAATCAAATTATATCAAATATCTTAGTTTTTTAAAATAGACAAAAATAAAAAAAGAGTCGCCTCTTTTTCATTTTATAAGTATTTTTTCAATTCTTCAACTTTATCTAGCTTTTCCCAAGGTAAATCTATATCAGTTCTACCAAAGTGTCCATAAGCAGCAGTTTGTTTATAGATAGGTCTCTTTAAATCTAAAGTATCAATAATACCTTTAGGTGTTAAATCAAAGTTTTCTTCTATTGCTTTAACAATAACTTCTTCACTAACTTTTGCAGTTCCAAAAGTATCAACTCTAATACTTGTAGGCTCACTTACACCTATTGCGTATGATAATTGTATTTCACATTTTGATGTTAATCCTGCAGCTACAATATTTTTAGCTACATATCTAGCAGCATAAGCTGCACTTCTGTCAACTTTAGATGGATCTTTACCACTAAATGCTCCACCACCATGACGACTATATCCACCATATGTATCTACAATAATTTTTCGTCCAGTAACTCCAGCATCTCCATGAGGTCCACCAATAATAAAATTACCAGTAGGATTAATGAATATTTTTGTATCTTTATCTATTAAGTTACTAGGGATAACTATATCAATTACATTTTCTCTAATGTCTTTTCTTAATTGTTCTTGAGTTATTTTATCACTATGTTGACTTGATACAACAATTGCTTCTAATCTTATTGCTTTATCAAAATCATCAAATTCAACAGTTACTTGAGTTTTTCCATCAGGTCTTAAATATGATAAAACTCCAGTTTTTCTAACTTTCGTTAATTGTCTAGCCAAATTATGAGCAAGTACTATTGAAATAGGCATATATTCTTCAGTTTCATCAGTAGCAAACCCAAACATAATCCCTTGATCTCCTGCACCTTGAGATAAGTATTTTCCTTCACCTTCATTTACTCCTTGAGCAATATCAGGTGATTGTGGATCTATCGCAACTAAAACAGCTAAGTTTGCAGCATCAAACCCATATTTACCTCTATCATAACCAATTTCTTTAACAGTATTTCTAACTATTTTTTGAATATCTATATATGTAGTTGTAGTAATTTCTCCCGCAACTAAAACAAGCCCAGTAGTAACACTTGTTTCACAAGCTACTCTAGCATCTTTATCTTTTTCTAAAATCGCATCTAAAACGGCATCACTAATTTGATCACATATTTTATCTGGATGTCCTTCAGTTACTGATTCTGATGTAAAAAATTTTCTCATTTTTGTGTCCTCCTTATTAATACATATTACCTATAATATTTTATACGATTTTCGGTTAAAAATCAATATATTTAATTTCTTTTATATCACATTTAATAGCTTTACTAAACAAAAAAAATAACAAAATTAATTGTTATTCTTTTTATTATGCTCAAACACTTCATTAATTTCACTTTTTAGTACTTCTGATATTTTAAAGGCAAGTACTAAACTTGGAGAATATTTATTCTTTTCAATTGCATTAATTGTTTGTCTAGTACATTGAGATAGTTTAGCTAATTCATCTTGTGTAAGATTATGTTTTACACGGAGTTGTTTTATATTATTAGAAAGCATTTATCTATTCATCCCTATTATATAAAACTACCATAGCTGTACTTGTAACAAAATAACTAAAAGAGAAAGTACCATATGCAATAACCCACATCCAAGATACATTGACATAACCAATATCTTCATTTTCAATAAATAGAAATATTGTAATCAAGAAAACAATTATACCAGTTAACATTAATCCTACACTTGTTGCTTTTTTTTGCAATAAAATATCTCGTTCATCTATAATATTAGATTTTTTATTTGTAACTAATATCATATATCCAAAGCCAAGCATTACTATAAGAATAACTAATGAATTAACTACTCTATTAAGCCTTGTACTTAGATAATCGTCAGGTCCTATAATCGCAAATGAAATAACAATATAGAAAAATAAAATTCCAAATAGCATCATTGTAATTAATGATCTTTTATAAGTTGTATTCATAATATCACCTCATCTTAATTGTAAAATATTTTTTACATTATGTCAAATATTTTTTACATTATAGTTTAATTAGTAAAACATCTTTACAAATATAGTGAATTATAATAAAATTAAATGTTTCACATTAGGTGGAATTTTTGATACAATAGTCATACACTCCCAAAATTTAGAGGTGATAATATGTTTACAATAAAAACAAATAATGAGGAGTTAGTTTTTGAATCTGAAATAAGAGTTAAAGAACTAATTAACGACGTTAATAAAGAATACCCTGTTGCTAAAGTTAATAATAGATTACGTGAGCTATCATACAAATTTAATTATGATGCTGATGTAGAATTTTTAACATTGTCAAATAGAGAAGCAGTAATGATTTATGAAATAAGTCTTAGATATTTAATTGCTATGGCATTTAAGAATATCTATCCGGACTATAAAGTAAGATTTAAATATAGTCTTTCAAGATCTATTTTTTGTTATATAACAAATTATGAGAACTTAAATATAAAACAGATTTTAAACAACGTTGAAAAAGAAATGGAAAGACTAATTGAATTAGATATTCCTTTTGAAAGAAATACGGTTTCTTCACAAGAAGCTCTTGAATTTTATAATGAACAAGATTATCAAGATAGAATTGATATTTTAGAATATAGACCTGAATCTACTGTTCACTTTTATACATGTGATGGATATAAAAATTATATGTATGGATATATGGTTCCTTCTACTGGTTATTTAGCTAAGTATAATCTAATGACTTATGATATAGGATTTATAATCCAATATCCTCGTGCTGAAACAAATCGTGAGATTCCAAAGTTTGTTGATTCTCCAAAGTATGTAGACACACTAAGAAAAGCAAGTATGTGGGCTGAAGTTGTTGAAGCTTCAAGTATCTCAGATTTAAATAGACATTTTGAAAATCATAGTATTATTGAGTTTGTTCATATGTGTGAAGCAAAGCATAATGCAATGCTTACTGAAATTGGAGAAATTGTTAAAAATGATATTGATAATATCCGATTAATAGCTATTGCTGGACCTAGTTCTTCTGGTAAAACTACATTCTCAAATAGACTTAGAATAGAGTTAATGACTAGAGGTATTAAACCTGTTACTATTTCACTTGATGACTATTATTTAAACAGAGAAGATATTCCTGTTGATGAAAATGGAAATGTTGATTTAGAACACTTAAATACTTTAGATATCGAGTTATTCAATCAAAATATGGTTGATTTAATTGCTGGTAAAGAAGTAGATATTCCGTTCTTCGATTTCACTACTAAAAAACGTGGTGGGTATAGAAAACTTAAAGTATCACATGATAACCCTATAATCATTGAAGGTATTCATGCACTTAATAATGCACTAACTAGATTAATACATAAGGAAAATGTATTTAAGATATATATTACTCCTCAAGTTCAAATGAACTTAGATGATCATAACCCAGTAAATATTACTAACTTAAGACTTCTTAGAAGAATAGTTAGAGATAAGAAATTTAGAAATGCTCCAGCCTTAAGAACAATTGGTATGTGGGACTCAGTACGTGAAGGTGAATTCAAATGGATTTATCCTCATCAAGAACAAGCAAATTATGTTTATAACTCAGGACTACAATATGAGTTATGTGTTCTTAAAAAATATGCACTTCCAACTCTTAATGATATACCTAATGACTCAGAACATTTTATAACAGCAAATAGACTAATTAAGTTCTTAAAATACTTTGTTGATATAGATGATTCAAACGTTCCATGTAACTCACTATTACGTGAATTTATTGGTGGTAGCTGTTTTATAGACTAGTCTAAACTAACTGACTAGCCCCTATTTACTTGAACTATACGTAATTGTATATGACTAAATAGGGGCTTTTTTAAATTCATTTTTTATACTGTCCATATAAAATATTTTAGAATAAACAATATCTATTTTGTAAAAAATTTTTTTTACAAAGAAATTATATTTTTTATAAATAAGCAATTTCTCTTAATTAGAAAAAAGAGTGTGTTTTAAGCCAAATACAACTACATAATATATTATATAGATGGTAGGTGATATTATGGATAAAATAATATCTTTAACTGATTCAATTTATAACTTAGTAAATAAGTATGAAGAGGTTATTGAAATCATGGAAACTCTTGGTTTTGAAGGTATGACAAACAAAAAAACTATCAACACTGTAGGTCGTATCATGACACTTGAAAAAGGTGCTAAATTTAAGAGTATTGATATTAAGAAAATAAGAGATGAATTTGAGAAAAACAACTTCATTGTAAAGGAGTAATATTATGAGTGAGTTTATTAATAATGATAGTATTAGAAGAGAAAAGTTAAAGGAATTAATTAAAGAATTACACGATGGTGCTACAGTTGAAGATGTAAAAGATAGATTCCAAACTGAGTTTGGAGGAGTAACAACAACTGAAATATCACAAATGGAACAAGAATTAGTGGCTGAAGGTCTTCCTATTGAAGAAGTTCAAAAGTTATGTGACGTTCATGCTAGTGTATTTGATGGTTCTATTAATGATATTCATGGTAAAACAGAAAATGCAGAAACTAAAGGTCATCCAATTCATATTTTTTCATTAGAAAATGATAAACTTGAAGAAGTAATAAATGATGAAATTACTCCATTTATTGAAACACTAAAAAAAGGATTAGATAATACCGCAGTATTAATGCTTCGTATTGGATTTGAAAGACTTTTAAAAATAGAAATTCACTATTCAAGAAAAGAAAATGTATTTTTCCCAATGTTAGAAAAATATGATATAACAGCTCCACCTAAGGTTATGTGGGGTATCGATAATGAAGTTAGAGCTGAAATAAAGGAAGTAATAAATTTACTAAGCCAAAATTCATTTGATATTGAAAAACTAGTTGAACTAGCAGAATCAACAGTCTTAAAAACTTCAGAAATGATATTTAAAGAAAACAATATTTTAATTCCATTAATGAATACTACTTTCACAATTGTTGAGTGGTATCAAATAGCTAAAGCTCAAAAAGAGTTTGGACTATGCTTAATAGAAGCACAAGACGATTGGGATATTAAAATGGATGATTTTAAAGTTGATGGAGTTGATACTGTTAAAGAAGTATTCCAAGAAGGATCTGTTAAATTTGACGCTGGGTCATTATTACCTAATGAGATTAATGCTATCTTAAATACACTTCCACTTGATATGACATTTGTTGATAAAGATGATAAAGTTAAATACTTTACACAAGGTAAAGAAAGAATCTTTGATCGCCCAATTACAATTATTGGAAGAGATGTTAATATGTGTCATCCTCCACAATCAGTTCATATCGTTGAACAAATTGTAGAAGACTTAAGAACAGGTAAAAAAGATAATGAAGATTTTTGGATTAAAATGGGTCCAATGTTTGTATATATAAGATACTTCGCAGTAAGAGGAAAAGATGGAGAGTTCTTAGGAACTTTAGAAGTAACACAAAATATTAAACCTATACTTGAACTTGAAGGTGAAAAGCGTTTAATGAGTTAATAAAAACATAATTAAAAGGGCTACACATTTTTAACTTGTCAAGAATTAGCAGATACGAAATGATACACTTAGAATAACCCCAATTCATGTAAAACATGAATTGGGGTTTTTTATTTTAACCTATTTTTTAGAGTGATTTGGACCATAAAAAAACTACACTCATCTAACATAGTAAACTATGGTAGGAAAACGAGTGTAGCTTTAATTTAAAATTCTATAATTTTGAATATGTTAAATTTTAAAATATACTTTTATACTATTATTCAAAATGTCTTACTTTATTTGCTTCAAGTAATTTATTTAATGTTTTCTCAGGATCTTTAACTTTACTTGCGAAGATCATAGCTGCGATAATATAAGGCTTATATGAAGCTTCTTTGTATGTTGCAACTCTATATCTTTCAAATACTGAAGCTGCAACTTCACCATGCTCACATGACACATCTGTTATATCTGCAGGTAAACAGTGCATGTACAATGCTTTTCCTTCTTTAGTTAAAGCCATTTTTTCCTCAGTACATTCCCAATCTAGATGCTTTCCATTTTGAGCTAGCAGATCTTTTTCTAATGATTTGATACCTTCAAAATCTCTATTCCCATAAAGCTCTGTTCTTTTTTCCATTGCTTTAAATGGAGCCCAAGATTTTGGATATACTATATCAGCATCTTTGAATGCTTCTTCCATTGAGTTTGTTTTAGTAAAAGATCCTCCAGATTTAAGGGCATTCTCTTTTGCTACATTTTCTACTTCTTCCATTACTTCGTATCCTTCAGGGTGAGCTAATACTACATCCATTCCGAATCTTGTCATTAAACCAATTATACCTTGAGGGACTGATAGTGGTTTTCCATAAGATGGAGAATAAGCCCAAGTCATGGCTATTTTTTTTCCTTTTAAATTTTCAATTCCACCAAATTCCTCAATTAAATGAGCCATATCACTCATTGATTGAGTTGGATGATCGATATCACACTGTAAATTTACTAATGTTGGTCTTTGTTCTAAAACACCATCTTTATTTCCTTCGGCAACACTTTTTGAAACTTCTCGCATATATGTGTTCCCTTTACCGATATACATGTCATCTCTTATACCAATAACATCTGCCATGAATGATATCATGTTTGCAGTTTCTCTTACTGTCTCACCGTGTGCAACTTGTGATTTGTTTTCGTCCAAATCTTGAACTTCTAACCCTAACAAGTTACAAGCACTAGAGAATGAAAATCTAGTTCTAGTTGAATTATCTCTAAATAAAGATATTCCTAAACCTGAATCAAAGATTTTACTTGATATATTTTCTTCTCTCATTTTTCTTAAAATAGAAGCGATTTTATATACAGATTTTAATTCATCTTCAGTTTTCTCCCATGTTAATAAGAAATCATCATTAAACATTTTAGAATGATCTAATTTTCCTAACTCATCAATCATTGTTTTTATATCTTTTTTCATTTTCAAATATCTCCTTTATTATTTTGTTTTCAAATAAGTTGATTAGAGTTTTTTAACTGCATCATTGAATGCAATAATTAATTTATCTAGGTCTTCTAATTTCTTTGGAATACTTGTCCAATAATCTTCATCATCCCATTGTGCACAAATCTCTTCGTATGTTTTTCCTTGTTGTTCAACCCAAGTATAATATTTTAAGTTATGAACAGCTTTTCTTTCTCTATAGTTTAATTCTTTAAAATATTCAGTATTTAATCCTTGTAAGTATTGATGATATACTCTGTATGCTTCTAATTCAGTAAATTCTCCGTGAAGTTCAGTCATTTCAACTAATCTTGATTCATATAAATCCATAGAATCTGTCAATACTGTAACGATTACATCGTCTTCTTTTAGTTCAAAGTATTTAGCTGTTTTAATCGCTGAAGCGATGTTTCCACATCCCGAGATTCCAGCCCATTGTAATTTATCAATTACTTCATCACTTACACCTTTAGATTTTAATAGTTTCTTTCCTTCAGGTTCATTAAATAAACGGATCATATTCATTGGTATCTCATCATCTATTGCTGCAACAGCATCAGTGTTTTTAACATTATGTATCCAAGGGATGTGTTTATCACCAATTCCTTCGATTCTATGTTCACCAAATCCATTCATGTAAATAGTTGGACATTGAAGTGCTTCAGCTGCAACAATTTTTGATGTTGGCCACAATGTTTTTAGATAATCTCCAGCAGCAAGTGTACCTCCTGAACCAGTACTTGAAACATAACTATGAAATTTTCCACCAACTTCATTTAATATATCCTCTATGTATGCACCAGTAATATCATAATGCCATAGGTAATTACCAAACTCATCAAATTGATTGAAAATCATTAAATCTTCCCCAGAGTTTCTTAGTTCCCAGCATTTATCAAATATTTCTTTAACATTTGATTCAGTACCTGGTGTAGCTATTGTTTTTCCAGCAACTGCTTCTAACCAATCAAATCTTTCTCTAGACATACCTTCTGGTAATATAGCTATAGATTCACATCCTAATAAAGCAGAGTCATAAGCCCCACCTCTACAATAGTTACCAGTAGATGGCCAAACTGCTTGAGTTGTTGTTGGATCAAATTGTCCAGTTACCAATCTAGGAGCTAAACAAGAAACTGCAGCCCCAACTTTGTGTGAACCAGTTGGAAAGTATTTACCACTTATTACAACTATTTTAGCATCTACACCTGTTACTTCTTTAGGTAATACGAAGTAATTACCTTTCCCAAATAATCCTCCCGTTTCTTTAGGCTCATTATGCCAGTTAATACGGAATAAATTTAAGGGGTTTAAATCAGTTAAACCTACAGTCTTAAGTCCTTCTTTTATTTCATCTGGAATTAAATCTGGGTTTTTCATTTGAGCGTAAGTTGGAATAATGAATCCTTTTTCTTTTGCTCTCCCTATTGCATTTGCTAACTTCTTTTCATTAATTTTTAAATCGATTAAATCATAATTACTCATTTGTTTTCCTTCTTTCTTTAATAGTTTTATTTTGTCTGAAAAATTATTTCATATGATTGTAAATTGTGTATTTTGATATTCCGAAAACTTCTGCAACTTTGTCCCCTGCTTTTTTGATTAAAAATGCTCCACATTCATCTAAAAACTTAATAGCAATAGACTTTTCCTTATAATTCATTTTGTCTATTGGTTTTCCTACTTTATCAACAGATTGCAAAATCAATCTGTCTAGCATATCATTTACATCAACTGGGAACTTATCAAATTGTTCTTCCTTTTCATGAACTACAAGTTGATTTATGGCTTCTTGAGTTCTAATTAAATGAGAAATATCAAAATTAATCGCGAAGATATAACTCAAAGTGTCATTTTCATTAAAAAATAGGGAACTACATTTAATGTATTTATCTCCATCCCTAATAATGTAATTCAATTTATCCTCATGCTTAATATCAGAATGACTAAAAGCATTCAATACTAATGCTGAAGCCCCATCACCCAGTTTTCTATTTGATACATGTCCATTCTTAATATATGATATTGTGTTTTCAAGTTCATTATTAAGGTTATGTACAACTACTTCACAATTATCGCCAAAAGTTTTTGCTATTGCATCTCCCATGCGAGTTAAAACATTAAACATTTCCTTCATAATATTTCTCCTTATCTTTACATTTACTATTATCTAATATTATACACGAAATGTCAATTTTTTTTGTATTTTTTTTGATTATTTACAATTTTTTTGTATTTCGAGAATGGATATTCCTCCTAATTAGAAAAAAATGTGGGTAAATTTAATTACCCACAGTTCTTTTTTAATATTCTACTTTGTTCATCTTTTGGTCCCATTCTTCAAATGGACCCATTGCTTCGTCTCTATCAATCTTAACGATAGTTACTTGTTCTTTTGTTGCTTTTCCTTCAATAACATCATAAATATATTGATCATCAAAGCCGATCTTAGCAGCATCATAACGATTTGCAGCAAAATATAATGTTTTCATTTTAGCCCAGTGAATTGCACTAAAACACATTGGACATGGTTCACAGCTTGAATATATTTCACAATCAGATAAGTCAAATCTTCCTAAAAGTTTTGTTGCTTTTCTAATTGCTACTATTTCAGCATGTGCAGTTGGGTCATTTGTTTTTATTACTTCGTTATGTCCAATAGCGATGATCTTTCCATCTTTGACAATAGCAGCACCAAAAGGTCCACCATCTTCAGCTCTCATACCTTTGAAAGCTTCATCTAAAGCTAATTTCATAAACTTATTCATAAAAATACCCTCTTTTCTTGTTTCTTATTTTTTTAGATTGTTTAAATACATAGTTGGTATAACAGCATACATTGCAGTAGCTTTTACTAATTCACTTTTAAATGTTACTTCATTTGGTGCATGAGCTTGATCTTCATGTCCTGGACCAAATCCAATACATGGAATATTGTATCTACCCATTATAGAAACACCATTAGTACTAAATGTCCATTTATCAACTACAGCTTTTTCTTCGAATAATCCTTCGAATGCTTCGACAGTGCTTTGAGTTACTACGTGATCTTCTTCTAATACCCAAGTAGGGAAATAAGATTTTGTAGGATAAACAAGCCCAGTATATGCAGGTCTTGCGTAATCATACATTTCAACTAATGCTCCAGATTCTTTCACAGAAGGAAGTTGTCTAATTTCTTCTAATGCAGACTCAAAAGTTTCTCCATCAGTTAAACGGCGGTCAATCGAAATTGAACACCCATCAGCTACTGCACAACGTGATGGTGAACTAAAGAATACTTCACTTACAGTTAATGTACCTTTACCAAGAAAATCATTATCTAATAATCTATGATTTAATTTTTCAAGTTCTAATAAAATTGGAGCCATTTTGAAAATTGCATTATCTCCACGTTCAGGAGCACTACCATGACAACTAATACCATGAGTAGTAACTTTAATTTCCATTCTACCTCTATGACCACGATAAATTTGACAAGAAGTTGGTTCAGTGATTACAACAAAATCAGGTTTAATTTTGCTTTCTTCAACGATATATTGCCAGCATAACCCGTCGCAATCTTCTTCTTGAACTGTACCAGTAACTAGTAATGTATAATCACCTTCTAAACCTAAGTCCTTAATGATTTTACCAGCGTAAACCATAGAAGCCATTCCACCTTCTTGGTCACTACCACCACGTCCTCCAATTTGCTCGTCATCTTCAAATCCAAGATATGGATCAAATTCCCAGTTATCCATATTACCAACACCAACAGTGTCTATATGAGCATCCATTGCGATTAAGTGTTTACCATGTCCCATATATCCAAGAACGTTCCCTTGAGGGTCTATATCCACTTTATCAAATCCTACTTTTAACATTTCTTCTTTGATTCTTAAAACAACTTTTTCCTCATCACATGACTCACTAGGAATAGCAATCATGTCTCTTAAAAACTTAGTTATGTCTGGTTTGTATGATTCAGCTAATTCTAATACTTTTTTAAAATCTACATTTTTCATATTATTCTCCTTGTTCTTTTCTTACTACCGTTATTTAAGTAGTAGATTAGATCATCTAAGTTGGGTTTTAATAGAACAGGTTGCCCCACTGTTTTCAAAGCATTTTTGGTATCTTTTAGTCCATTCCCTGTGATGATGACAGTGACAGACTCCATTTTAGTAATAATACCTTGATTCATGGCATTAATTACTCCAGCCATTCCGGCTACACCGGCTGGCTCCCCAAAAACTCCTTCATTTTTACCTAATAAACTCATTGCTTCTAGTATTTCGTCATCACTTACTGTGATCCAAACACCGTTTGATTCCTTTACTGCTCTCAGAGCTTTTACTGGATTTCTTGGTATACCTACCGCAATACTATCTGCGATCGTATTTTCTTCAGATTCCTTTAGTGGTTCTCCACTAAAGTACGATATACAAAATGGTGCACAACCATCACTTTGCACTCCTAGAATTTTAGGAATTTTGTCAATTAAACCAATCATCTTTAAATCATAAAAGCCTTTATAAACTCCTCCAATAGTGCAGCCATCTCCAACAGAAACTACTACCCAATCAGTTAGTTCAAAATTTAATTGCTCAGCTATTTCTAAAGCTACTGTTTTTTTACCTTCTACAAGGTGTGGATTTATAGCTGCATTTCGGTTATACCAACCAAAATGGTCAATAGCCATCTTTGATAGATTAAAAGTATCCTTATAATCACCATCAACGCTAACAACATTTGCCCCATAGATCATTAACTGAGTTAACTTTCCTATAGGAGCTCTTTTAGGAACAAATATTACTGTCTCAACACCCATTCTTGCAGCATTACCTGCGAGTGATGATGCAGCATTACCTGTTGAACTACAAGATATTACTTTTTGATTCTTTTCAATAGCTTTCATAACTGCTACTGCTGATGCTCTATCTTTAAGAGAGGCTGTTGGATTTAATCCTTCATCCTTAATATACAATTCTTTTAGTCCTAATAAATTCTTAATACTATTAGATTTATATAAAGGAGTCCAACCTACTTTTAATGTCTTATCTAAGTTTTCATCAACAACACTCATCATTGGGAGATATCTCCACATTGAATAATCTTTATTGTTTTTGAAATAATCTTTATTAACGACTTCTTTCATTGCATCATAATCATACAGAACATCAAGAATACCTTTCTCACCACACTTAGGGCAAGTTAAGCTCTCTTCATGTTTTCCATATTCCCCATTGCACAGCGTACACCTATATCCTTTTACAAATTTCATCTATGCATCACCTTCTTCCACTTCCAGGCTTATTTGTTTAAATACTGTCACATCAAATAACCCCTTATCTGTCAGTTTTAGTTCGGGAATAACAGGCAAGCTCATAAATGCTAAAGATAAGAAAGGATCGTCAACTTTATTGTTAACTCCCATTTCTCTAGCAATAGTATCCATATTTTTAATTTTAGATTCAACAACTTTTACATCTTGATTAGTCATTAATCCTCCATATTCTAACTGAAGACTATCTACAACTTTCCCGTCTCTTACAAGGGCAATTCCCCCCTGTATTCTGTCTATTTCTTCTAAAGCTACAAACATATCTGCATCATTATCACTAATTATTATTAAATTATGTGAATCATGAGCGATGGTCATAGCAACTGCACCATTTTTAAGACCATAACCTTCTAAAAAGCCAAGTCCAACATTACCAGTTTTGTGATGTCTTTCAACCACAGCAATTTTCAAGATATCAGAATCATCACTATGAACATAAATTCCATTTTCAATTCTTACATCTCTAACTAATTTCTTAGTAGTAACATTATTTTCTATTAATCCAATAACATTAACTTTACTTTGTTTTAAAGGAATTTCAAAAGATAATCCTTCTTTTTTAATTTTAACAGTATTCATAACTTTTTTATTAGATAATACTTTAGCTTCAAATAAAGCTTTTCCATGTCTTGCGACTGGATAACCTTTTTTAAATACTAAATCAACATCAATTTCACTTAAGCTTTTGAAAACCACTAAATCAGCATAGAATGATGGAGCAATAGCTCCAATTCTTTCTAAATTATAACAAGTAGCCGTATTAATAGTAGCCATTTGAATCGCAGTTATAGGATCAACTCCGTTTTTAATAGCTAACTTAATATTGTAATTAATATGACCTTCTTTTTTAATGTCTTCAGGATGTTTATCATCAGTACAAAATAGTAATCTTCGACTATTTTCAACTGTGACACCCTTACTTAAAACGTTAACATTTCTAGTTGCACTACCTTCTCTTAGATGGATGTACATACCTCGTTTAACTTTTTCGTTCAACTCTTCAACTGTAGTACATTCGTGATCGGTCTTAATTCCAGCAACACAATATGCATTTAATTCGTGTCCCCATACATTAGGAGCATGTCCATCTTTAACGTAATGTTCCATCACGTTAATTTTTTTATGTAATTCTTTATCCCCAAAAATAACTCCAGGGTAATTCATTACTTCTCCTAAACCCAATATTCCTTTATCATTTTTAATGCTGTCTATATCATCAGCTGTAATGATATGTCCTGAAGTTTCAAAGTTAGTAGCTGGTACACAAGAAGGAATCATGACAAAAACATCAAGAGGGACTCTCTTGCTACTTTCAAGCATATATTTAATACCTTCAATTCCAGATACATTAGCTATCTCGTGAGGATCAGCAACGACAGTTGTTGTTCCTTTAGGCATAACGATTTTGGCGAACTGAGGTGGAGTTAACATTGAAGATTCAATATGTACATGCCCATCAATAAATCCTGGAGCAACGTACTTACCTTTTACATCAAATTCAACTTCACCTTTATATTCACCAATACCCATAATAATTCCATCAGAAATCGCAATATCTCCTTTTTCAATTTTACCACTGAAAACATTGATTATTTGACAATTCTTAAGAACTAAATCTGCCTTTTTATCACCTCTAGCTACTTTAACATGATCTATTGATTTCATAAGCAGCCTTTCCAACTTTATAAAGTTTCAATAAAGTTTCTAAGTAAATTTAAAGCAACCGTTTTACGGTATTCTTTATTTGATCTTTGGTCATCAATTGGTCTAACAAAAGGATCATAATCAGCAACGATTTCATCTACTTTGCCAATTAATTCATCTTTAGTTAATCCTACATATTTTTCTTCTAAATCTTTTCTTCTTAAAATTGTTGCACTAACTGCACCAAAAGCAATTCTAAAATCTAACACTTTATTATCTTTAATGTTTACAGCACCAGTAAATGATACTTTAGATATAGCGTCAGCTTTTCTTCCTCCAACTTTTTCAAATGCAGAATTAGTAAATACACTAATAGGAAGTTTAAGTTCTTTAATAATTTCATTTTGTTTAATTATATGTTTACCAGGACCTGTGATTACATCTTTAATTGGTAATTCTCTTATACCTTCAATGCTTTCAAGAACAATAATTGCATCTAACGTATAAAGGATAGGTAAAGTATCACCAGCAGGTGATGCATTACCAATATTACCAGCAATAGTAGCCATATTTCTTAAAGCAGGACTAGCCATAATACTAATTGCTGCTTTAAGTAAATTAGGAGTAAGTTTATTTTTTAAAACATCCTCCACAGGTGTAGTAGATCCAATAACAATGTAACCATCTACTTCTTTAATATATTTTAATTCTTCTAAGTTAAAGATATATAATACATCTTCACTAAACTTTGGTGGAGTTTGAGCCCAACTTCTTCTTTGAACCATTAAATCAGTTCCACCAGCTATTATTTTAAAAGGTCTTTCATTTAATAAATCTAGCGCTTCACTATAAGATACAGGAATTACATTTTTCACCATAATCCATCTCCTTTTTTAGCTGCACTTTTTACTGCTTTTACAATCATGTTGTAACCAGTACAACGACATAAATTCCCTGATAAACCAACTCTTATTTCTTCTTCAGTTGGATGAGGATTTTTATTTAATAATGATTCACTTGCAATTATCATACCAGGAGTACAGAAGCCACATTGAACTGCACCTTCTTCAGCATAAGCATCTTTAATTACATCATATTTTTTAGTTTCACTATATCCCTCAATAGTCATTATTTCTTTACCGTTCACATTCCCAAGAGGAACGATACAACTATTAACGATATCATTATTAATTAAAACAGCACAAGCTCCACATTCACCTTCACCGCAACCTTCTTTTACGCCAGTAAATTCGAATTTATCGCGTAAAACATCAAGTAATCTTAAATTAGGATTCTCATCAATTTCAATTTCTTTATTATTTAATTTAAATTTAATTTTTGCCATTTTTCATCAACTCCATAATATATTCTGGTGTAACTGGGATTTTGTGTATTTTCTTACCAATAGCTTCTTCAATAGCAAGTGCAACAGCTGGTGCTCCACCAACTAAAGTTAACTCTCCAGCTCCTTTAGCACCATATGGTCCTAGAGGATATGGATTATCCATTAGATAAGTATCAAGTGGTGGTGAATCTACTGATGTAGGAATAATATAATCAGTTACATTCTTTTGTTGGATTCTTCCATCTTTTGAATTCATAACTTCTAAATATCCGTATCCTATACCTTGCATAATTCCACCATCTGCTTGACCCATAATAATTCTTTCATCAATAGCCTTCCCAACATCATAAACACTCCATACATGTTGTAAAGTAACTTGATAAGTCACGGGACAAACTTCAACTTCAACGATATTAACTCCCCATGAATAAGCAGGATAAGCGTCTCCAACAAAGTTATCTTCATCCCATTTAATATATTCAGGTTGTTTATATCTTTCACTTACTGTTAACTCTTCACCAGGAGTCCAGTTTTCTTTTAACTGTTTAGCAGCACGAGCTACAAGTCCCCCAACGATCATTATTGTACGTGAAGCAACTGTTGGTCCACTATCAGGTACAAGATCAGTATTAGGTAAATCATATACTGTTTGTTCTAAAGGAATATCCAGTACTTGACTTACTATTTTCATCATTGTAGTTCTAATTCCTTGCCCCATATCAACAGCGGCAATTAAAATATGAACTTTATCATTTTTATCTTTTCTTAATTTAACTAAAGCATTTATATGTGTAGATTCTCCACTACCTGTGAATCCACAACCATGTAAGAACCAGCTCATACCAATTCCTTTATAAACATCTTCTTTAGCATATTTAATTTTCTTAGCTTTATAATCTGATTCTTTCATTGCTTTTTTAATCATATCATTCATGATGATAGGATCATTAAATGTACCTTGAGTTGATGTAGCATCACCTTGTTTAGATAAGTATCTTAATCTTAATTTTAAAGGATCACAATCAATTTCTTTAGCAATATGATGCATAAACATTTCAACTGCGAATAACATCTGAGGAGCCCCGAATCCGCGGTACGCTCCATTAGGTACAGTGTTTGTTAAAAAGACATCTCCATTTACTTCAATATCATCAATAGTATATGCACCAGTACATGCAATTAAAGCACGTGATAATACAACACCACTTAATCCAATATTAGCCCCAGCATCTAATCCAACATTAGCTCTAAAAGCTAAGATTTCTTTATCTTTAGATATTGCTGCTTCCATATTGATTTTAGATGGATGACGTTTAGTAGTTACTTCCATATCTTCTTCACGTTCATAAATCATTTTAATAGGTTTACCTATTTTCTTAGCTGCAACAGCAAGCTGTGTAGTAGTTAAAGAAGGGAATTCCTCTTTACCACCAAAAGCTCCTCCTACAACTGCTTGAATAACCCTAACTTCAGAGTCTTTAGCATCAAGTGCGGAAAGGACAGCATTTTTAACATAATAAGGACATTGTAAAGATCCAGTTAAAGTAACTTTGTCTCCTTCTATATCAACTACCATACCTTGAGGTTCAATATATAATTGTTCCTGGTATCCAGTAACATAATCATATTTGATTACTTTATCTGCATTTTCAAATGCAGATTTCGCATCCCCTTTTTTAAAGTTATAGTTGATAGCACTGTTTACATATTCAAAAACTGGAGTTTCTTCAATATACTCAATTTTTATTTGTTTTACTAATTCCTCAATAATCAATTTATCAGGTCCAACAACAAGCATAATTGGTTCTCCGTAATATGTTACTTCATCTTCTGCGAATATCTTTTGATCCTCAAAAATAATTCTAACAATATTTTTACCAGGAATATCTTTATAATCAACTATCGTATAATTTTCTGGCATTTCTGGTAAGGTAATTTTTTGAATCTTACCTTTAGATATAGTACTTCTTACTGTCTTAGCATAGTACATACCCGGTATAGTGATATCACTTACGTAAATAGCACTACCTTTAGATTTTTCTTCATTATCAATCTTTAAAACTGATGTAGTAATATCTTTCATTAATTCTACCTCCTTATTAATTATAATATAACCGTTTCAGTGAAACTCCTATCTAAATTGCTTTACAGATCCTTACATCATCAAATATGAATATTCGTTGACTACAGCATCAATAATTGTTGCAACTTCTTCTGAGACAGTCTTGTCCCCAATTGTATAATTAAATATATTCCCTTTTTCATCACGAACCTTAAATTGATTTTCGCTTAAAGGAAGGAATCCAACATTAGTTGAATCTACAAAATCATGTTCAGTCCAGAACAATGTAATTTTATCTTTATATGGTCTACCACTATGTGGACAGAAAGTACCACAGTTACCACATTCATTACACATGCCATCAACATGAATAATTTGTTGTTTTTGGTCAAATAAATCAGAGTCAACATTAATACTTATATTAGCTCTATTTGGGCAAACATCTGAACATATATCACAAACTTGATCACATGTTAAACAACGCAATCCGTCAAATTTTGCTTCTAATCTTTCTTGTAAAGTACCTTTTTTATCATATAATGCATCCTGATTTTCAAGGACGATTGCTCTAACAAAATCATTACTTAGACCTAATTTATCCAAAACATCAATTGCAATTAGTTTAGCATCTGCAACAGCTTTAACAATTGTTTTAGCTCCTGCTTTACCATCACCAGCTACATATACATTTTCTAATGAAGTTTCATTTTTATTATTAATTTGTGGATAACCCCACTCATTTAGTTCAATATTATTTCTTTCATAAGCAGATTTATCTACTTTAGTTCCAATAGCATTAATAATGGTATCGCATTCCATTGTAAAAGTTTCATCTGTTGACTTAGCTTTATTATTAACTAATTCATTTTTTACACATGTCAAAGTTTTTCCATCATATTCTATTGGTGATGTTAAGAATTTAATAACTACACCGTCTTCAATAGCTTCATTGAATTCTTCAGTAGTGGCAGGCATAACTTGTCTGATTCGACGATAAATCAATGTTACATCTTCAACACCAGCAGTACGTATAGCACTTCTAGCACAGTCCATTGATACATCTCCACCACCTACTACTACAACATGTTTCCCGAGATCTAGTGATAAATTACTATCTTTAGATTTTTCTAAAAAGTCTAAAGACTCAAGAGCTAACTCTTTACCAGTATTTAATGGGTTATATCCTTTCAGCCAAGATCCAATTGCGATTACAACATAATCGTAATCTTTTTTTAGCTCATTAACATCAAAGTCAGCAGCTACATTGAAATTGAAATTAACACCGGCAGCTACTGCCAAATTATAATCTCTTTCAATCATTTCAGTAGCAATACGGAATTCAGGAATTATATAAGTCACTACGCCCATAGGCTTATCACGTTTTTCAAAAACATCAACGTGTACACCATTACGTCTTAAGAATAAAGCTGTTGCAGTTCCTCCAACACCAGCACCAATAACTGCTACTTTTTTCGCAGTTTTAAGTTCCTTGATTTCTGTTTCTTTTATAAAATTATCTTGAGCAGCTAGGACTGCTACTTTCTTAACATCTCTTATAGATAGACTTTCTTCATAATCTACTCTTGTACAAGCACTTTGACATTGGTGATCACAAATAGTACCAGTAATTGCTGGTGCTGCATTGTCAATTGAAATTACATCAAATGCTTCTTTATATTTACCTTCAGAAACTAGTTTTAAATATTCAGGAATTTGTTGTTCTATCGGACACCCAACATCATCTGCATTGCATGGTGATTTAAAACAATCAAATAAAGGTAACTCAGACCCTGATTTTCTTGATCCGATTTCACGAATATACTTTTGGTTATATTTACTAGTAGGCAGACCTTCAACAATTGTTGTAAGTTTATCAATACTTATCTTTTTGATTCCACCATCTAATAGTGGTTCACAAATTTCAGCCATTTGTTTAAGTCTTTCATATCCACCAGGTTTAAGGATTGTAGTACATACTGTAACTGGACGAATCCCTGTTTCAAAAATAGTTTCGATGTTTAAAGCGTCAGCACCACCAGAATAAGATAATGGCATCTCACCATCAAAAGCTTCTGTAAGTTTTTGCGCTAAACTGATACTAAGTGGGAATAAAGCACGTCCTGACATATACATTTCCTCACCAGGAAGTTCATCTCTTTTTATTTGTACAGGAAAAGTATTTGTTAGTTTCAATCCGAAAACTAATCCATTTTCTTTTGCTAATTTCTGTAAATGTGTAAACATTGGGATTGCGTCTTTCCATTGTAAGTCATCGTTAAAATGATGATCATCAAATGATAAATAGTCATACCCTAATTTATCTAAAGTGTTTCTAGCATAATCATAACCAAGTAATGTCGGATTACACTTAACATAAGTATGCATACCTTTTACAGTAACTAGATGTTCAACAATTGAATTGATTTCCTCAGGAGGACACCCATGCATAGTTGATATAGTTATACTTGGCGAAATAGATTTCTCAATATTTTCAATATCTTTTATTGAAACATTATCAAAAACATCAATATTTTCTAACAAGAATTGTTTACATTCTTTCCAAATCTCAGTATCAGATGCATCAAGCATATCACTGATGAACCCGTCAATTTTTGGTGTTTTAATTCCTTCTAGTGTATATCCTACAGAAATATTGAAAATAAAATCTCTTATATCAGAAATACCTAGTTCTTTTGCTACTACATGAATTGCGAACCAAGCTTTAACATATTCATCACGAGCTTCTACAACTTTTAATTCTGTAGACCATTCAACATTATATCCTTCATCTTCAACGTTAATACATGGTCTCGGGATACATGCAGCTAGTTCTTCACCATCCATAATTTGTACTGTCTTTAATTCCATAAATCTAGCCCCAGCTAAATAAGCAGCGACGATATTTTGAGCTAACTGAGAGTTAGGTCCGGCAGCCGGACCTACTGGTGAACTAATTTTGTCACCAAACATCTCGATCATCTTACCAGATGTATTCTTATAAAATTTATTTACGTGAATACCAAAAATAGATTGATCTTTTTGATATTCAGTTTTCATCCAATTAATTAGTTTACCAAATGGAATTGGTCTCATTTCTGCACTCATAATTAGGCATCTTCTTTCTGGATGTTTTCCCATAGTTTATTCGCATATTTTTTTGCTTCTCTATATTTTTCAGTTAAGTCATCACTAACTTTATAGTTGTTAACTAGTTTTACACCCTTACAAAATACATTATTAGGTTTAAAACTATTAAACATTCCAAAGAACAAATGACCAAGTGCATTTCCTTTATTTAATGTAGTAGGAGCAATGTATGGAATAGTAATTAAATCTCCACTATATCCAACTTCAACTCTACCAAGTTTTGTACCTAATCTTCTATTAACATAATTATAAGTATTATTAATAATTTCAAATATATCACCAAGTCCAAATTTAAGAGGTGATTCATCTTTTAAATGCATAGTGTAAAGCAAAGTTAAATACTCACTAGTAATTGATGATGCTATACCATCATTACCAAGTATTACAGGAATACCTTTTTCCTTAAATCTCTTGTAATCAGGTAATCCAACACTATTGTTCATATTACTATTAACATTTAAAGCGACAACACATTTTCTTTTCTTAATAATATCTAATTCTTCATCACTCACAAATAATGCATGTGTAATAATAGAATCTTCATTTAACAGACCATGTCTATCTAATCTTTCAATAACTCTTTCATTATATTTATCTAAACTATCTTCTTGATCCATTAAGCTTTCAGCTACATGGATATGAATTGGATAGTTTTTGATTACTTTACTTATCTTAACTAATGTTTCTTCACTTAGTGATAACGATGCATGTAGCCCAAATAACCCGCGAGCTACATTTGAATAATTATCTTCTATAAAAGATAGGTTTTCATCCAAACACGCTTCAACGTCAAATCTGTCACTAGTCTCAAAACAGAATAATCCACGTAATCCAGCATCTTCAGTAACTGCTTTCTTAAGCGTATTTAACGAACCTTTAATATCGACTCCACTAGCATGATGGTCAATAACAGTTGTAACCCCGTTTTTCATATAGTCAGTTGCACTGACAATACCACTATAATAATTCATTTCATTATCTAAATTACGATCCATTTTCCACCATAATTGATCAAGAATTTCTTGAAAATTAGTTGGATTAAACGGAACACTCATTCCTCTAGCGAAAGTTGAATAAATATGTGTATGTCCAACAACTAAACTAGGAAGTACTAAATGATCAGTACAATCAATAATTTCATAATTATTATCTTTAAAATCACTCATGTTTCCAACTTCTAAAATAGTCTCATCAAAAATAACATATTGATCTTCACTAAACTTATTAAAATCATATATCTTTGCATTTATAAAAGCATGTTTCATATTTTCATCCTCCATTATTTAATATATTTACCATTTCCACCTTTAAACTCATTATCTTTAATAATAAATTTACCTCTAGATATAGTACTTATTATTTCGCCATAACTTTTCATGTTCTCATATAAATTATAATCACATTTAGAATGATTTTTGTTAAGTAAAGCAACTTCTCTATCCATGATAAAGAAATCAGCATCATTTCCAACTTTAATTACACCTTTTTTCGGTAAGTTATGAACTTTAGCTACATTTTTAGTCATTTTTTTAATTACTGGAATATTAAATAGTCCATTCATTACTAAAAACGAATGTTCTACTCCTCCAATTCCAAGAGGCATTCCTTGTAATAATTTTTGATTTTTCAATTCACTTGTAAAAGTACAATGATCTGTCCCAATTGTATAAACAGAATCAATATTTTTTTTAAGTTCTTCAACTTCTTTTCTACTTCTAAGTGGTGGTGCCATTGTATATAAATATCCATCATCCTGTTTTAATACACTATTATCAAAAGTAAAGTAATGAGGACAACTCTCAACAAAGAAACTTTTGTTTAAGATATCTCCATATAACATTTTTAATGCTGTTAATGTTTTACCACTTGATAAATGAACCATATAAAGATTTCCACCAAAACGTTTATTAAATTCAGCTAATTTTAACGCTTCACTAGTTTCACTTTCAGTAGATCTAGCTATTGGTAAATAACTATAATCATGGTCTTCACTTGGTAAAATCATTTCATCATTTTCAATATGTGCAAGAACTAAAAATCCTTTTTCTTTTGATAATTCTAAAAACTCAATAATCTCTTGATCATAAGTTCTTCTACCCGAATCAGAATATGTTGTGAATAATTTAACACTTTTTATTCCAAGTTCTTCCATTTTAAGTACAATTTCAATAACATTCCCTTTAGGGTTCATAACTGTTGCATGAAATTTGTAATCAATAACAGAATCCTTAGCTTCTTCTAGTCTCTTATAAAAAGCAGTTTCTAAATCTTTAGCATTAGATACAGGTTCTAAAAAATCTATAAAGGTAGTTACTCCACCATAAGCTGCAGCTACACTTCCACTATAAAAATCGTCAAGAGAACTTATCTTACCTAAATCTAAAGCAAAATGAACGTGAGGATCTATAATACCTGGAAGTAAGAAGTTTTTATTACCTTCAAAGACTTCTTTCGCTTCAAACTTTGTATTCCAATTACTATCATTTTGAATAACAGAAATTAACCCATCTTTAATATAGATATTCCCAAATTCTAGTTCATCATTCTCATTTAAAAACATTACATTCTTAATCGCTAAATCATTCATCATATTACACCCCATATATCAAAGTGTGCTAAAACATGTCCTTTGACATGTTTTAGCGTAACTTTATGTTTATATTAAAATTATTTTTTAGCTTTATTTGCTAAAATTCCAGCAAGTATTTTTTCTGGAGTTATTGGTAAAGTTTGAATTCTTACACCAACTGCGTTATATACTGCATTAGCTATAGCAGCAGGTGGAGTATCGATTCCGATTTCTCCAACAGATTTTGCTCCAAATGGTCCACTTTCTTCATAACTTTCAGCAAACTCAGTAGTAAGTTTATTAATTTCTTTTCTTGTAGGAATATGGTAGTTAAGGAAATTATTATTAATTGATTTTCCTGTTTTAGTATATAAAACTTCTTCATATACAGCCATACCAATACCTTGTACAATTCCACCTTCAACTTGTCCTTTTGCTAAAGCCAAGTTTATTGGAGTTCCACAGTCAACTACACTTACGTATTCAACTATTTTAATTTCACCAGTTTCAGTATCTACTTCAACTTCAGCAAATCCTGCCATAAATGGTGGAGGTGATTTAGTTCCAAAGTAACTATTTGTAATCATTAATTGTTTTTGATCTTCGCTGTAATAAAGTCTATTTGATAAAGCTTTAAGAGTAATTTCTTTATCTCCAGCTTTTAAAACAACACCGTCATATTCAATATCTTCAACTTTAACACCAAGCGCTAATGCTCCTTCTTTAACAATCGCTCTTTTCATGTCCATAGCTGCTTTAAAAACAGCATTACCAGAAACATAAGTTGTACTTGATGCATAAGCACCAGTATCAAACGGAGTTAAATCTGAATCTGATGAGTACACGATAATTTTATCTAATGTAGTTTCAAGTGCTTCAGCAGCTATTTGAGCAAGTACAGTATCACTACCTTGTCCAATATCAGTTGCTCCAACAAGTAAGTTATAGAATCCGTCATCGTTTAATTTAACAGTAGCTGATGCCATATCGATGTAAGGAATACCAGACCCTTGCATTGCAATTGCCATACCTACACCTCTAACTTTAGAGTCAGCAAGTTCTACTCTTGGATATTTTTCTTTCCATTTAAGAAGTTCTTGTCCTCTACTTACACAATACCCTAATTCACATGATTCCATGTTCATTGCAGTACCTTCAGTACCTTCACCCATTATTGCGAAGATAGGAGATGTTTCATCTTTTAACATCATATTTTTTTCTCTAAATTCAATAGGATCTACTCCTAATTTTTCACATAACATATCGATAGCACTTTCAATAGCGAAGTTTCCTTGTATCGCTCCATACCCTCTATATGCTCCAGCTGATGTATGGTTTGTATAAACTACATCACCATAGAATTTAACTGAATCTACTTTGTTATATAGTGGTAATACTTTAGCACCAGCAACCATAAATACGGTTAATGCATGTTCACCATAAGCTCCAGTATCACTTAATATATGACAATTTATTGCTTTTAAAGTACCATCTTTCATAGCTCCTAATTTAATATCTAATCTCATAGGATGTCTTTGGAATGATGATTCAAATACTTCTTTTCTTGTATAAACCATTTTAGCTGGTTTACCAGTTTTAATAGTAACTGTACTCACAAGTAACTCACCATGGATATGTTGCTTTCCACCAAATCCTCCACCAACACGTGGTTTAATAACTCTAATTCTAGACATTGGAAAGTCTAAAGATTGAGATACTATTCTTCTAATGTGGAAAGGTGCTTGAGTTGAAGTATAAAGAACTAATCTATTTTGATAATCCATTCTAGCATTTACAGTATGAGGTTCCATAGCTGCATGTGCTTGAGCTTGTGTAAAGAACTGAGCTTCTAATACTACATCACACTCTTTTAATGAATCTTCAACATTACCAACTTCCATACTATAGGCAGCTGCTAAGTTTCTTTTTGGATCAAATCCAATAGGGAAATTTTCAAAAATTTCAGGTTCTGGATGAATTAATATTTCATTATCCAATGCAGTTTCAAAATCTAAAATAGGTTCTAAAATATCCCATTCTATTTCAATCAATTTAAGTGCAGCTTGAGCAGTTTCTTCATCAACAGCTGCAACACATGCTGTTTCATCACCAATATATCTAACCCATTGGTCTAAAACAAATTTGTCATAAGGAGAAGGTTCAGGGAATCCTTGACCTGCTCTTGTATGTGGTCTTCTATCAAAATCTTTATAAGTTAAAACTATTTCTACACCTTCTAAAGCTTCTGCTTTTGAAGTGTCAATTTTTACAATTTTAGCGTATGCATGAGGACTTCTTAATACTTTAACAATTAAAGAATTTGGATCAGCTAAATCGTCCGTATAAGCGGGACGACCCATCATCAACCCTTTTCCATCTACTGACGGAAGTGCATGTTTTACGACTTTCATTTATTTGTCCTCCAAATAGTTTCTGATAGCTATATGTTGAGATTGATATCCTGTACATCTACATAAGTTACCAGTTAGATATTCTTTTATTTCCTCATCGCTTGGATTACTATTTTCTTCTTTTAAAGCATGAACTGATAACGCCATACCAGGTGTACAGTATCCACATTGGTCTGCACCTTCAGCTCCAAAATAATCACTTAATTTATCTGCTTCTTTTTGAATTCCTTCAACAGTTGTTACTTCATGACCTTCAGTTTTAGCAGTTAATAAACTACAAGACTTAATTGGTTTACCATCAAATAATACAGTACAAACACCACAACTTGAATTGTCGCAACCTTTTTTAACACTTAAATAATTTTCTTTTCTAAGTGTATCTAATAAGTAATCACCAGGTTCAATGTTAAATACTTTATTTTGTCCGTTTACTTTTACATTTACTTTCATTATTTAATCACCTCTCTAAGTCCACGTTTAATATATGCCATAGCAATATTTCTACGATATTCTTCACTTGCTTTACTGTTAGTTCCGAATTTAAGTTCTTTACCAGCAATTAAAGCTGTCTCTAAAATAACTTCTTCTGTAACTTCTTTTGCATCATTTACAAATGCCATTGCTTCTAGAGCAAATTTAACTAAACTAGGTCTAGCACCAACTGCAATTTTGAATGTATCAGCTTTTTTACTAATTGCTACATTCACAACTGCAAAATCTAAACCTGTTTTTTGCATTTTATGGAAATATGCTTTTGCTTCTTCTTTTTTAATAATTACTTTTACTAATACATCTTTTGAACGGTCTTTACTCACAAGGAAATCTTCTAAAGAGATTTTTCCTTTTTTATAAAATTCAAGTTCCACATTCATAACTAAAAGTGGAGTTAGAACATCTGAAAAAGAATATTTACCGATAATACTTCCCCCGATAGTTGCTACATTTCTAATTGGTACACCCATAATTTTACTTAGTGCTTTACTTAAAACACCGTTATAAAGATTTTTTAATCCTTCTTGTTTTTCAACTTGTCTTAAAGTAGCCATAGCTCCGATTTCAAAAGCATCTTTTGTTTCAACAATTTGATCTAACTCTAATCCACTTAAATCAATTGCAGTTTCAATTACTTTTGAAGATAATCTCATCCATGCTCCACCAGCAACAATAGCATTTTGCTTATTCTCATTTAATAAATTATAAGCTTCTTCTAATGATTTAACTGTTTGATAACCATTAATCTTCACAATATCAATCCTCTTTTCTTTCTGTTTTTAATTTTAAATAATCATTAACTGTGTCAATATCTTTTAATATTCCTTCGTCATTTGTTTCTACGTTTGTAATTTCATATTTGTTTCTAAACAGTTTTAAATTTGATTCATCATTTTCACTAAGAAGGTTTTTAATTAATTCTTTACTAATGAATAACGGGTGGCCTCTACGATTATTAAATGTTGGCACTCTTATAATCCCTGTTGCATTCAAGACTTTTTCATACGTCGATTTTTTTATCAAAGGATAATCTCCAGGTGTTAAAAAGAAATCATCATCAATTTCACTAACACCTCTCTTCACTGAACTAAACATCCCTTGACTATAATTAAGATTTCTCACAACTTCTACTTTTTCAAAGTCTTTAACAACTTCTAAAGTATCGTCATGATAGTGTCCAGTGACAACAATTACTTTTGTGCAATAATCTTGCATAGCAATAATTGCATGTCTAATTATTTCTATATTTTTATACTTCAATACCATTTTATTGCTCTTAGCTCGGCTTGAATAACCACCTGCTAAGATAATTCCTATCGCCATATTATTATCTCGCTCCTTAAAACGCTTACATTTAGATATAAAAAAATAATATTTTTAAAAAAAATAATTACTTTGCATAAATCTCTAAATTAAGCCGTATATTTAATACTAGATAAATATTTGTCTCTTTATGTATATATTTTATATATATTATATCATATTATAGGCATTTTTACCATATTTTTTGTACAACACTATGAACTTCAAAGTATAATTTTTTTAAATAAAAAAAGAGCAAAATCGCTCTTATTTTCAAACTATTTTTTATAACCTATAAGACTGCTTCCCTCAAGTCTAAATAATGTCCATTCTGCTTGTGGTAAAGCCCCGAATTTCAAATAGAAATCAATAGCTTTCTTATTCCAATTTAAACATGACCACTCAAATCTAGCACATCCCTTTTCAATAGCTTTATTAGCTAGATACTCTAGTGTTTGTTTACCATATCCCTTTTGTCTATACTCAGGAAGAATAAACAAATCTTCTAAGTATAAACTAGGCTTCCCTTCAAACGTAGAAAACGTATAAAAATATAGACAAAATCCTACTTTTTTATTATCTTTTTCAAGCAACAATACTTCTGCATATTTATTATCAAATATATTCTTTTCAAGTTCTTCTTTACTTGTTTTTACTTGATCTTCTAATTTTTCAAATATTGCTAATTCATTTATAAAGTATAGAATATTAGAAGCATCTTCTCTTAATGCCTTTCTAAAAATTAGATTACTCATTTAATCACCATCCTAAATATGTGTTTTCTTCATTAATTTTATCATATTACTACTTCTATTTAAATACAAACCCAAATAAAAAAGCTAGCATAAATACTAACTTTTTATTTACTTAACTCATCTTTTTCTAATTTTTTTAAGAAATCTGATAATTGTTGTTCCGGTACAAATCCGACATTTTGACCTAAAACTTCTGTTCCTTTAAAGAATAATAATGTAGGTACACTAGATACTTGATATTGTCTTGCTTGAGGATGCTCATTTGCATCAGCAGCAATAAATACTACATTTGATAAATCTTCAGCAACAGCTAAGTTTTCAAAAATTGGTTTTAACATTTTACAAGGTGGACAAGTTGTAGTTGCAAATTTTACAATTCCAATTTTTCCATCTTTTAAATAATCTTGTACTGTTTCGTTTGGTTTAAGTTCTACTAACATATTTTTTTCTCCTTTTAATAACTTATTTTTAACAATTATATTTTATTATATTTAATTATTTTTTTCAAGTCTTTTGCTTAAATTAATAAAAAAAGCTACTAGAATTTAATTCTAGTAGCCTTGAAGACTTATTCTGGAGCGTTGTAAGTGGTGAAAATACATACATCATTTCCGAAAGTAGTTTCTAAAAATGCTGACATACTACCAGCCGTATCAACTGATCCTTGAACAATATCCATCATGTCGTCGCTTTGACGAACATCGTCTGTATAAAACTCATATACAACGTCATCTTGATAAATATACTTAAATACTTGTCCTGCAGTACATGTTGCAATATCAGCTCCATCAGGTGTTTCCACAACATCAGGATCACTATTACAACCAGTTAATAATAATACAAATAACATTACTAATAATAGTTTTTTCATTGTATCCTCCTTTGTTTTTAACTCCATACTTTTAATTAAAAATTTATATATGCTTAATTATACCATAGAAGCTAAAGAACAAAAAATTGTATTAATTCAATATTATGACTGATATGCTTTATTACTTGATACTGATATTTTTTTTGATAAATCATCAAAAGAAGGTTCTAATTGTTTTTCTTCTTTAATTGTCATTGCAACAGTTAAACCTGCAACTGCTGTTAACATCGCTATCATAAATGCTTGATCAAACGATACACTTTTTTTGATAAATATACCTAATAGAGCTGCTGCTCCATAAGCTTGGAAAATTAAACTATAGTTTGAACTAAAGTTTTTAGCACCAAATAATTTACCAGTAATAGTTGGAACTAATGATAAGAATGAACCATACCCTACTCCAATTATTAATATGGCAATTATTGATACTGGTTTTACTTGTACAAAACTTAGGAAAGCTAATGAAATAATAGTAATTAAATACATTGTTCTATATATTTTTAATGCACCAAATTTATCAGCAAGACGACCAGATACTAAACGACCACCAGCATTAAACATAGCTAAATAACCTACAAGTGCTGCTGCAGTAATTAAATCACTGTCTTTTATTCCTATATACTCTGAACCAATATCTTTTGCTAAACCAATAATTAATAATCCTGGCATTAATGCTAACAGATCACTAAATAATAGTTTGTAAAAGTTAGGTGTACGTAATAATTCTTTTGTTTCGTAATCTCTTCCATCATTTCCATTTAATTTATTAACTTCATGTCCATTATCTGGAAGATCAAGCAATAATGCTCCACCAATTGTCATAACTGCATAAATAATACCTAATGTTAAAAATGTACTAGAAACCATATCCGTAGTATAAACTGTTGAATCAGATATTTGTAGTAATCCAGTAATCACTTGTTTGAATAGAATAGCTCCAATTGCAAATGCAGCTGTTGCTACACCTGTAATAGCACCTTTTTTATTTGGGAACCATTTTACTAATGTTGAAAGTTGACAAACGTATATAAATCCAACACCTGCACCACCCATTACACCGTATGTTATGTATAACATAGTAGGTGATGTAACAAATGCTGATAATAAAATCCCACTACTGTATAAAACTCCACCAATTAAAGCTGTAAATCTAGGTCCTTTTTTAAGTTGTAAACGACCTGAGTAAATCATTGTTAATGCAAATGATACTAATGTAATTGCGTAAGTTGTTACAACTGCATCTATATCCCAATTGAAAGCAACTGAAATCGGTTCATTAAATAAACTCCATGCATATAAAGCTCCGATAGCCATCTGTGCTGTTAATGCACCAAAAACAACTACCCATTTATTATTTATTCTATAATTCATGATCTCTCTCCTTTTTTTGCGCCTTAAGTATTATACTGAATTATAAGTAATATTTCAATACATTTCTTTATTATTCAAACCATTTATTGATATCAATTAAAAAGTTATCAAAAAAACAAATACTAAACTCTTTAAGAAAAAAATTAATATAGAATAACACAATAAAAAAAGCCTTATTTTTTCTTAATAAGGCTTTTACTTAACATTTTATAATTCGTTCTGATAATTTAGCTCTTTTCTTGCTCTTTTACGATCTTTTTCATCTAAGATTCTTTTTCTTAATCTGATTGCATCAGGTGTAATTTCAACTAGTTCATCATGATCAATAAATTCTAGTGCTTCTTCTAATGTAAATGTACGAGGATTACCTACTTTTACAGCTTCATCAGTACCACTAGATCTTACATTTGTTAATTGTTTATTTTTACAAGGATTAACAACTAAATCATTACTTCTTGAATTAAGCCCTACAATCATTCCTGCATACACTTCAGTTGCGGGAGCTACAAACATTCTTCCTCTATCACTTAAATGGAAGATAGAATAAGCCATTGTTTTCCCTTTTTCTTTAGCAATAAATACACCATTTCTTTGTGTATCAATTTTACCGACATGAGGTTGATAAGAATCAAACGATTTTTCTAAAGTTCCTTGACCGTGAGTTGAATTAATAAACTCACTTCGATATCCAATTAATCCGCGTGTTGGAACCAAGTATTCTATCGTTGTATATCCATTTTCACTACTCATAAATTGCATAGTACCTTTTTTAACATTTAATTGAGATATTACATTTCCAATATATTTATCTGGCGCAGCAACTATAACTTTTTCAAATGGTTCTAATATTTCTCCGTTTTCATGAACAAATAATACTTCAGGTTTTGAAACACTTAACTCAAATCCTTCTCTTCTCATTCTTTCAAGTAAAATTGATAAGTGTAATTCTCCACGTCCACTAACTTTGTATCCTTCTACACCTTCAATTGTTTCTACTTTAAGTCCAATATTAGTTTCTAATTCTTTATTTAACCTAGCTAGTATTTGTCTTGTAGTAACAAGTTTACCACTTCTACCAACAAAAGGTGAGTTGTTAACTAAGAAGTTCATAGATAACGTAGGTTTCTCTATTTCAATCATTTTCATTGGTTCTACAAAGTCAATATCACATACAGTTTCACCAATTGAAATAGTAGGCATTCCTGAAAATACAACGATATCTCCAGCATAAGCCTCATCTTTTTCAATACGAGATAATCCTTCATTTACAAATAAACCAACAATTTTAGCGTTTATAACACTACCATCTCTTTTACTAACTTGAACTGCTGATTTAGCTTTAATAGTTCCTCTTGTAATTCTACCAATACCAAGACGACCTAAATAATCATCATATCCTAAACTAGATACTTGCATTTTAAGAGATTCTTCAGAACTATCAGGGTAAGGTTCAACATGATCAAGTAATATATCAAATAACGGAGTTAAATTATCTCCAATATTATCCATATCTAATGTAGCTATACCATCACGAGCTATACCGTAAACAATAGGAAAATCTAATTGTTCATTAGTAGCTCCTAATTCATCAAATAAGTCAAAGCTCATATCAACTACTTCTTCAGCCCTTTGATCTTTTTTATCAATTTTATTAATGAATAAAATCGGTCTAAGACCAGCTTCAAGTGATTTCTGTAAAACAAATCTAGTTTGTGGCATAGGTCCTTCACTAGAATCTACTAAAAGAATAACTGTATCCACAGTTTTCATAATTCTTTCAACTTCACTTGAAAAGTCCGCATGTCCAGGTGTGTCTACTACATTAATTTTTACACCTTTATATTCAATTGCACAGTTTTTTGAATAAATAGTAATTCCTCTTTCTCTTTCAAGATCATTACTATCCATCACTTGTTCTAGTACAACTTCATTTTCATGAAATACTCCACTTTGTGATAAAAAGGCATCAACTAAAGTTGATTTCCCCGCATCAACATGCGCGATCATTGCTACATTTATTATATCTTTTTTTCTCATATCTTTTCCTCCAACTGTATTATAATGTACAGTCTGCTTCTTCATATAGATAATACCTTAAATTTGGCATACAAACCACTATAACACAAAATGAAAATATTACTATCTTATTTTGCATTAAATACAGTTTAATTATTACCAATAATTCCTTATGCGACTTAAGATACTCTATATTAAGGATTATGTATATGACAGAAAGCTTATTATTTGCCTATTAATATTATGTTGACATATATAATGTTTTTGTTAAAATAAAATGTTATAATGTATATACGAATTTGAACTTTGAAAGGTGATATTATGAAAAAACTACTAGTATTTACTCTATTATTTATTACAAGCTTAAGTCTTGTCGCTTGTGATACAACACCAGAAAAATTGACAGTTGACTGTGAGATATATCCAACTCATGTAGACTGTTTAGAAGATGATCCAATCATTGACGATCCTATCGTTGATCCAGTTGACGAATTTGATCCAGCTGATATTGGATTCTTAGATATCTATTATATAAATGATTTTCACGGAGCAATTTTGGAAGATTCTCCAGATGAAATAGGATTTGCTAATATTGCAAATTTATTAATAACTCAAAAGGAATTATATCCTGAAAATACTATAATCCTCGCAGGTGGAGATATACTTCAAGGTTCTGCCTTATCAAATTATTATTCAGGACTTTCAACTATTACTTTAATGAATGAAATGTACTTTGATGCATTCACAGTTGGAAACCATGAATTTGATTGGGGTATAGATGTAGTTACAAATTACTTTGATGGTAATGCTGATAATGGTGAAGCTGACTTCCCATTACTAGGAGCTAATATATTTTATAAAGGGACTACTACTATTCCTGATAATATAGATCCATACGTAATAATTGAACGTGGTGATGTAAAAATAGGTATTATTGGTACTATGGGTTACGGTCTAGAATACTCAATAGCTACTAGTAAAATTGAAGATTATGAATTTGCTTTACCGGTTCCAATTATTTCAGATATTGTTTATGAAATGAGAACTGAATTAGATGTTGATATAGTACTTGTCGCAAGCCACGATTCAGGTAACTCACTTAATTCACAACTTGCTGCTTTAACAGGTGACTATAAAGTAAATGCTATTTTTAACGGACATTCTCATAGTACATACGCTGAAACTAATCTTGGTTTACCAGTAGTTCAGTCTGGTGGCTATGGAGAATATGTTGGACATGTAAGGTTTGAATTTACTAACAATGAACTATCGACTTATAGTGCAGAAAATCTCAGTTATTATACTAGTGAACTTCTTAGAAGCCCAAATGATTTAGTTAAAGAATTAATAGAACATTATCAGTTGGAAACAGATCCAATATTTAATGTAGCATTAATTACAACTGGTGAATACTTCACTCAAACTGATTTATCAGAATGGATTGCTAGAATGATGAGAATTTCAACAGGTGCAGACATAGGATTCCAAAATGGTGGAGGAACTAGAACTAGTATTTCAAGTGATACTGTTGTAACACTCGCAGTATTATACCAAGTGTGGCCTTTTGATAACGTTGTAAAAACAGTTAACTTAACAGGCGCAGAAATTAAAAGTTTAATGGGTGGATTAATCTATGATACTGAAATTACAGAATTTGATGATGATACAATTTATAAAGTAGCAACAAATGATTATACGTTTGATAAAACAACTAATCCATTTATATATGGAGATAATCCATTTAATACTGGTATTATTTTAAGAGACTTAGCTGAAACAGAACTTGAAATGCAAAGTTTAGTATATGATTACTTCTATTATGATAATGCAATTATAACTACTGAAGAAGAGTAGACAAAAACCGTCCATTTGGACGGTTTTTTTATTTAACTTCTTTTACTCTTCCAACAATATTGCTTTCTAGCATTACTTTAATACCATGAGGATGATTCTGTGAATTTGTTAATATTCTTTTCACAATGCCCTCAGTCAATTTGCCTGATCTTTGATCTTGTTTTTGAACAACCAACACTAAAGATCCAATCTTAATTTTACTTCTATTATTACCATTCATTATTTAACCTCTATCTCCTGTAAAAAATTTATTAATCTCTCAATGTTCATTGGCTTACTATGAAGATATCCTTGATAGTAATGAGCCCCTATTTCTTTAATAAAGTCTAATTGTTCTTCAGTCTCAATTCCTTCAACAACAATTTCAATATCTAAGGATTTACTAATATCCCTAATTGTTAGAATTAGCATTTTATCAAATTTATTTGATTGATAATTTTGAATAAAGTTTCGATCTATTTTTATTAAACTCAGAGGTAATCTAGTAATATAACTGAGTGATGAAAATCCCATACCAAAATCATCCATCGCTATTCTAAATCCTAAACCTCTTAATTTATTTAATAATCTAACAGATTCATTAATATCTTTAAATCCAGTAGTTTCAATTATTTCTATTACAAAATATATTGGATTTATTTTATATTTTTCAATCATTAATTCTAAAAATTCTATATATTCATTAGACAAAGTTATAGGTGAGATATTAAAAGAAAACGTAAAATCTTTTTTAAACTCTTTTTTTAGTTTAACACTGTACTTACATGTTTGCTCAACAATGTACTTATCTAATTTAAAAATATCTCCTTTTCTCTCATATACTTTAACTACTTCTGATGTATTAATTAATTCACTATTTCTATCAAACAACCTAGATAAAGCCTCAAACCCTATAATTTCATTAGTATTTGTCTTTACAAGTGGTTGAAGATAAACCTGGAAATCTTCCAGCTCATATTCATTTAATTTGTTCTCGAAATCTACTTCTCTTTGAAGATTATCTAAGTATTCATCTTCAAAAAATCCAAAAGTATTTCTATTATGTGATTTAATATCATACATTACAATATCTGCACGCTTAACTAAATCATCGATAGTATCTCCGTGATCAGGATAACGTACTACTCCAATACTTATTGATACATTATAATTAGTTTCTTTAATTATTATTGGTTCCTTAAAAATATCATAAATTGAAGCTAAAAGATTTATAGTATCATTTTTATTTTGTGTATTAAACATAAAGATAAATTCGTCTCCACCCCAGCGATATACATTTAATATATCACTTATGATTCCAATAAATCTTTCTGATATATCTTGCAAGTATTTATCTCCAACTGAGTGTCCTAAAATATCATTTAAGTTCTTAAAGTTATCAAGATCTCCAAACCCTAAATAGAATGGTTTTTCATTGCGAATTGCTGTGTTAATATCATTAATTAATAATCTTCTATTAGGAAGTCCTGTAAGATTATCGAAATGTATTAATTTTTTTTGATTACTAATTAATTCTTTATTACTTCTATAAAACCTTGATCCAAGGATAATAGCAAATATATACAATGTTGATGATAAAGAAACAATTGTTACATTTATTAATAAAGAAGATATTCTATAATCTCTTGAAACTTTGACTCCTACATTCCAATCAATATTATCTAGTTGTATCTTTTGATAAAAATCTAGATTTTCTTCATATTCTAATTCCCCAAATATCAAATTGTTATCTTTGTCATAAATACCTAAATCAACAACATCTGAACTTGTATTATAGAATTGTGCATTTAAGGTTTCATATTGAACAACTAAGTTAATTATTGCTACAAATTCTCCTGCTTCAAAAACTGCTTTTCTAAATACTAGTCCATTTCCACCTTGTATAAGTACAAAAGGTCCATTTATTACAATAACATCATTTTCTATTGAATATTCAACTGCTTCCCTAACATGAGCTCTTTCATCATTTACAAGATCTAATCCTATTAATGATTCATCGTATTCTTCTACATAATAATATTCTATTACTCCCTCAGGAGCTATAGACAAACTAATAAATCCAATTCCCTCAAAACTATTTGTTTCTGTAAACTGATCAAACTTATCTTGACTCAGTTCACTAACACCTACTGTTGTTGTAAAAACTTCTATTTTATCTAGATTATCAATTATATTGTGAAGTACTAATTCATAATGAGTTAAAGCTCTACTTGATTCAACATTAATCAATTCAGATTTTGCAGTATTATTAGTGACAATAAATAATACTATTGAAAAAACCCAGAAAAAAGTACTAAATAATAAAATTATTGAAAATCCTTTATTTTCTCTTATTCGTTCGAAAATTTTCATTATATCACCTCACAACTACACATCTTATAATAAGATTATAATACTAAAAACACTTTTTTAAAATAACAAGAATAAAAATCCTAGTCCTGAACCAAGAAAAGTTCCAATTGCATATCCAATAGATCCTACAATTAATCCAGGCACTGTTAAAGCATCATTTTTAATTTGTTTAGAAATAGCTGGCACAAATGCAGGTCCATAAACTCCCGCAGTTAACGTAACTATTGTACAATCAACATCAATATCCATAAATTTACTTATTATAATATGTAATACAAAAACACCAAGTGTAATTATACCAAATAATACTAGTATATCTCCAAATAAATCTTCTAGTTCTGTGAAATCTAAGCTAGATGCAAGAGCGAATGAAAAGACTAAAATAAAGTATTGTCCTAAAGTATTCATTCCCTTTGTTTTTCTAATCTTTTCGTTAAATGAAAAGGCAATTCCTAAAATAGTCACAGTTACCATCATCACAGGAACTAAGAAGTCATTCATTCTTCCCTCTTCTGCTCCTAGTATTATCCAAATTAGAATACCAAGTAATGCACCTACAACTGTAATACCAAATGCCCATAAAAATCTAAATCCAAGTTCCTTACTAAATATAAATTTATTATTATCTAAATCTTCATTATTAAAAATTACTGAATCTTCACTTATATAAGAAATTTCATTAGAAGATTTTAATATTTTTGATAATAAAGGTTTACTTAGTATTAATAAAAATAAATAAAATATAGCTCCAATAATCATATCAGATAAATTAGCTACAGCAATAGTATCTAAATCTAAAGAAAAGATATTACCAATAGCATTTAGATTGGGAGTTCCTCCTGTATATAATCCAATTGCCATACCAGATAACTCAGCTCCAAATCCAATAGTTTTACCGTAAATAAAGAATGTAATTGATGTTACTATTACTGCAGATATTACTAATGAAGCAAAAGACTTTAAAACTGTCTTTGACAGCTTTTTAGCTTCGATTAAATTAGCACTAAATAGTAATAAAGGTATCGCTATACTAATCGCAAGTATTCCACTTATTTGACCTGTATCTGGATTAGGCATTATATCTATTTCAAATTCACCAACAATAAATATAAGTATTGCTAATAAGATACCGAACAAGTAAGCACTTCCGATAGTACCAATCCATTTTGTTATAATAAAATTATGATACTTAATTATAAGAACTGGTACTAAAAATATTAAGAACAGCATAGATATATTAAGTAACATTATTTAAGCTCCTTCCCGTAAATACGGTAAGTTTTAATAATTTCTCCACCAAATTTCTTAAATGCATTAATAGGTTTAGGATTGTTTTCCATCATTGTCCCAGCTTCAAAATCAGTTATACCACTAATAATAAATTCATCATATAAACTATTAAAGATATATGCTATAAGTCCTGTGTTTTGATACTCAGGAACGATGTACTGCATAGTACCTCTTGCCTTTGTTATTTTTCTTTTTGCCATAAGTATCTTAATAGGTTTAATTCTACCCTTTGTTTTTTTAAATACTTGGTTAAAATCAGGTAAAACTAAACAGAATCCAATAGGTTTATCAGTAACATTTTCTCTAGCAATTTTAATAAAGTTTGGATTAATAAATAGTTTTAATTGTTTAGCAGTCTGTGCAATCATCTCAATTGATGGTGCATCCTGATATACAATTTCATTAGTAGCAACACTTAATATACGATGAACATCTTCCATGTCTCTATCTAAGTTCTTCCAACTTAAACTATCAACTCTAACATTATGACTTCTAGAAAAATATTTTGAAATCGTATTTAATCTCTTCTTAGATTTCTCATGTACATCAGCGTTTAAACTAACTGTATCTATAGCTTTACTATATCCATATTCTTCTAGTAATTTACCATAGTATTCATAGTTATAAGAAGTAAAAATAGTTGGATCAATGTCAAATCCACTAATTAAAACTCCACGTCTAGTATCCGCATCATATGGGGAAAAAGTTCCTTCTGAGTAGTCTATATTTTTTTTCGCCATATCCTCTTCCATAAAGTTAAATAACTCTTTTACTACTTCTATATCATCAACTGTATCAAAGAAAGAGAAATAACATATTTCTTTACCTTGTTTTTTACTATATTCATAAGTAAACAATAATCTTCCTTTTATAACATCTCTATCCATTGAAAGTATTGCTTTATATGTTTTATCTTCTATCACAATTTTTTTAAACTCTTTTTTTAAAGCGCTAAACACAGGTAATACATAATTTTTATGTCCTTTATATAATTCTTCAATAAAGTAAATAAAGTCTTTAACATCTTTTTTATTTTCTACTAATTTAATCATTATAGTACCTCCACAATTTAAAAAAATAATATAAAAATTTCCTATAAAATATTATATTTATTTTACCATAATTAACGCTTTATCACAAGCTAATCATTGATTATCCGTAATTAAAAATGACTATTTTAATAACACTTATAATAGTCATTTTTTTCTTTTTAATCTTCTTCTTTTAAAGACATAATAAACTTATCAGCAATTTTCTTGTCAAATTGAGTTCCACTACAAGCGATAATTTCTTTAATTGCTTCCTCTTTTGAAACTGCTTTTGAATACTTTCTTCCGGTAATCATTACATCATATGCATCAACAATATTTAATATTTTAGCAAACAAAGGAATTTCATCTCCTTTTAACCCGAATGGATATCCTTTTCCATCAACTCTTTCATGATGATATAAAACACCAAAAGCAATTCTATCAGACTCGACTATATTCTTAACAATTTTATATCCTGATTCTGAGTGACCTTTTATTTTATTATATTCCTCTTTAGTAAGTTCGCCTTCTTTGGATAGTATTTCTTCAGATATAGTAATTTTACCAATATCGTGAACTTTACATAATAGTTCAATATCCTCTAAATCACTCACTCTTGTATAACCTAATTGCTTTAATGTATTGACAGCATAAACTCCTAATCTATCACAATGTTCTTTAGTCTCTTCAGTTTTAATATGTAATGTTTCTAAAACAGCATCCATTGTCTTACTTTTTCTTGAATTACGATCCTGTAATTTTCTTCTATACATTAAGTTTTCTGCGTTAATAAAGGCATCACTAAATAGTATATTTGAGTTCTTAACTATTTCATATCCAACTGATACTCCTAATTGAATATCATTTCTTAAATTTAATTTAGCTATATTTTCTTTAATCATATTTATATGAGAAATTATGTTATTTTCATCAGTCTCTGTTGAAATAACTGCAAATTCATCTCCACCAATTCGATAAACCGTTGATATTTTACCACACTCAGTTTCAAGCTGATTTCCAACAAAATCAATTGCTTCGTCTCCTTTAATATGTCCAAAAGCATCATTAATAAATTTAAGACCATCTATATCTGCTATTATTAAAGAATAGTCATTTGGCATTAAGGAACTTTCAATATATTCTTCAAAAGCAGTTCTATTTAACAGCCCAGTTACAGCATCATGTCCTACTAAGTAATCATTTCTTTTCTTATATTTAATCTCTTCAGTAACATCTGCCATAAAACCACCACGAATCATTAAACTACCGTCAGAAAATCTTTTTTCAACTTCAAAATTATGCTCAAAATAGAAAATCTCTTTAGTCTTTAGATTTTGATGTTTAACAAGAAGTTTATCATAATAATCAATTTCTCCACTTTCAACTTTATCATCCATAGCAAAATAGATATCATGAAGTTTTAATCCTTCATCATCACCTTGATAAATTGATTCATTAAACTCTTTTATAGAAAACTGATTATCTAACATATCTGTTAATCCTAACTTAGTAAACAACAGCTTATTTCCATAGAAACTATCAGCACTTTCAGTGCTTTTACTTGATAAGTACCAAATCATTATCCTACCTGATCTAACAGCTAGTCTTTCAGCACTTAAATGTCGTTCTTTTTCTAAGTTAAGAAGTTTGTTTGTTTCTTCCATTTTTATTCTATCGGTAATATTAACAATGTATCCTCCAACTATTCTCAAAGAACCATCTATATTTCTTTCTTCAACACGACTATGATGTTCTAAATATACTACTTCTTTTGTTTTTAAATTTTGGTGTTTAACAACACCTTCAAATTCATCAATTTCATTTTTAACAGTTCTATCAAATTCATTTAATAAAAAATCCATAGTATTTTTCCCAAGAATATCTGGATAAGTTGTTTTTAAAAAATCTTCAAATTTTACATATCCATTTTTACTACTATCAAGCCCTAAAACTTCTTTATATCGTTTATTTGATATTATGTAATCTCCGTCAGGAAAATCATCAAAGTTCATCATCCAAACAAGCAATTCTGCTAAATTAATAGCTCTTTTACTTGCATCTAATAACTGTTTATTTCTCTCTTCTAATCTATCAAAACTAAACTCTTTTAATTTACTTTCAGTAACATCAATTGTAATAGCTACTATTAACTCTGCATATCCTTCATCATTTCTAGATAACACAGTAACTCTATCTTCAACCCATACAATATTTTCTTCACTATCAAGCCATGGCGAAGTTAATATATAACTACTGTTTTTCCCAGAAACTAGATCATTAAACTGTTCAATATTATTATCAAAATAATCCTGATATTCAGGATAATCTTTTAGTATTTTATCTTTTATTACTTCCCATTCTTTTCTGAATATAATTCTTGAAACTTCACGTTCAGCAAGTATACCATATAATTCTCTTGAAGAATCCATATGGAATATTCGATATTCACCACTTATTCTTTCAATCCATCTAAGACCTATTTTCGAATTGATTAAGCCTTCATTACTAAGAAAATCTATTTGCTTACTTACTTCGGTTTCAATTGCAGTAATAACAATAATTTCTCCATCTAATAATCCTTCTAAATAGAATGAATCTTTACCACCTGTAAATACAAGTTTTATCTTAAAATCAATCAAAGTTAAACTTGTAAAATTATTAAGATATTCTTTTAATTCATTATAATTCTCTATTTGATTTAAGAAAACATGTTTAAATATTTTATCATTGGTCCCATACCATTTATCTTGTTCTAAAATACCTTTAAGACCAAACATCAAAAGAGAATTCTTTGTAAAAAGAAATTCCTTTGTTTTTCTATTGTATTTACATACACTAGCAAGTACTCCATTAAAATCAGTTCCTTGTAATTCGACTTTAGTAAGATTCATATTACCACTCCTAATTACTTTTACAAATAATAATCTATGTTTTATAAATATAATTATATCATAAACAAAATCATTAATACAGCCTATATATGAGCCCTCTTACTGATAAAATAAAAAAATAAAGACTTATTTGCACAAGTCTTTATTATTACTTTTATAAAAATCCACCATTACCATATCTAGCAACTTCTTCTCTAGTAATTTTATCTTTACAAAGAAGTCGATGTAGAATTACATCAGCACTAGATCTTTCAGCAAATAAAACACCAGCTGGAAATCCAACAATTGCGATATCATTATGGTATGCAATAAGTGTCATTGATCCAGTTAATATCGGCATACCATAAGTTATAATTTCACTACCAGTATTCATGATAGCGTTTGGTGTAATATCAGATGGATCTACACTCATTCCACCAGTACAAATTACTAACTCAGCCCCATTTTCTAAATGATCATTTATAGCTTTTGTAATTTCTTCCATAATATCAGGAACAATAGTCTGTCCTATTAGTTTAGCCCCATATTTTTCAATTTTAGGTTCCATAACTTCTTTAAACTTATCTTTTATCCGACCATAAAATACTTCATTACCAGTAGTTACCATTCCTACCTTAGTAACTTTTAAAGGCAACATATTTATAATTGGTTCTTTAACTAAAGCTTCAGCTTCTAATATTTTTTCCTCTTTAATCATTAAGGGAATTACTCTAGTACCTGCGATAATTTCACCTTTCTTAAGAAACATGAAATTAGGCTTAGTAGCAACGATAACTTCATCAATCATATTTAATTGATATAAGGCATCAGTATTCATTTTAACTACACCATCAACTTTACTTATCAAGTTTATTTTACCTTCTTTAACTGAAGAAATTTCAATATTATCTCCAACAAGTAAATTCTTTAATCTTTCAGCAGCATCATTCTCATGAACCATACCTTCAATATCTTCCCATACATATAAAATATCTTTACCAATATCTAATAATTTAGGAATATCTTCTTTAGTTACAACATGACCTTTTCTAAATAAAGGTCCCTTAAATTCTCCAGGTACTATCTTAGTAACATCATGGCATAAAACTTGCCCAACTGCATCAACAGTTTTTATTGTTTTTAATTTCATAAATTACCTCTTCATATTTAGATGTTTTAAACTACCACCATTTTTAATCAATAATATTTCAGCCATAATACTTAAAGCTATTTCAGCAGGATCATTCTTCGCAATATCTAATCCAATTGGTGTGAATAATCGATCATTATCTTTTATGTTTAATCCATCTTTTAATGCATCACTCATTAAAGTGTTAATTTTTCTTTTACTTCCAATTAAACCTAAATATTTATAGTCTTTCCCAACTACTTCTTTTAAAGCCTCATAATCACTAGTATGTCCTTTAGTAGTTATAACTACATAACAATCTTTGATATCTAAGTCTTTTAATACTTTACTGTATTCTCCAAATATAACATCTCCATTTGGAAATCTTTTACTGTTTGCGAATTCAATTCTCTCATCAATAATAGTTACATTAAATCCAAGTTCTAAAGAAATATTATATAAGAAATTCCCAATATGTCCTCCACCGATGATAACTAAGTTTTTATCATTTTTAACTACATCAATAAATCCTTCCATAAGACCTCCACATATCATACCGATATCACCTTGTTCGTTAAGAGTATAACTAAAAGGTTTGCTTTCATTATTTTCTAAACATTTTACAGCTTCTTTAATAACATTATATTCAACCTTACCTCCACCACAAGTTCCTTCAATCTTACCATCACTAAAAACAAGCATAGTGTTCCCAACTCTACCAGGAGCACTACCCGTTGATTTTGTTACAGTAACGTAAGCAACTTTGATGTTCTTACTTACACTATTATTCAATTTTTCAATCAAAAATTTATTCATATAAACAAATCCTTTATATTAAATTTAGTCTACTACTATTATACAGCAAAACTAACTATTTTAATACCTTTATAAATAAGAATATATCTAATATACCGAAATAAAAAAGCTACCACATTTGTGATAGCTTTTAATATAATCTATTTTCTAATATTCTCTATCCTTAGGTAATACTAAGTTTAAGAAGAATGCTAGTAATCCAGCTGCGATTAAAGTATCAGCGAAATACCATTCTAAGAATCTGTTAGCCATAACTCCACCTTCAGCAAATTCAGCAACTAATGAAGGAACACTAGTAACACCGAATCCAACACCGAATGCTAATGCAAGAATTAATCCATCTCTACCAGCTAAATCTGATTGAGCAATCATTCTAACACCATTAACAGCAATAATTCCGAATATTAAGATTAATACTCCACCCAGAACTGGGTTAGGAATAGTAACAAACATAGCTCCGAATTTAGGGAAGAAAGCAGCGATGATTAAAGATCCTGCTCCTAATGCAACTACATATCTACTAATAACTTTAGTCATTGAAACGATACCAACGTTTTGACTGAAAGATGTATTAGGTAATGCATTGAAGATAGCAGCAAATGTAGAACCAAATGCATCTGCTAAGATTGATCCACTAATTTCATCTGAAGTAGCTTCTCTATCCATACCACCAAGTGCAACTCCTGAACAATCTCCAACAGTTTCAATAGCAGTAATAATATAGATAGCTCCAAATAAGAATATAGCATCCCAATGGAACTCAATACCATATTTAAATGGTGTAGGGATTAAGAACCAGTCTGCAGCTTGTATAGCATCTGTAGTAACCATACCGAATGGTATAGAAATTAAGAAACCAAAGAATAATCCTAGTAAGATTGCAGAAGATTTCCACATACCTTTACCAAAAATATTAAATCCAAGCATAATTAATAATGTAAGCATACCTACTAATAAGTTTTGCCATTCAGCCCAGCTTTCAGCTCCAACTCCACCAGCGATATAATCAACACCAACATGTAATAAGCTAAACCCAATACCTAATACAACGATACCTGTAATAAGCGGTGTAAAATACTTACGAATGTAAGGCATAGTAAATCCTAAAACGATTTCAACTACAGAACCAACTAATGCAGCCCCAAATACTCCTGCAAGTCCATAATCAAATCCAACAACAATTGCAACACCTAGGAATGAGAAACTAGTTCCCATAACGATAGGTAATCTTGATCCAATTTTACCAAGAGGGTATAATTGAATTAAAGTTGCTATCCCTGAAGCGAACATTGCCATTTGAATCAAGAATATTTGATCTGCAACGTCTAGTCCAATAACACGACTTAAAATTAATATTGGTGCTAAGTTTCCTGCGAACATTGCTAGGATATGTTGTAATCCTAACGGTAATGCGATTTTTAAACTAGGTTTTCCATCTAATTCAAAAGGTGTTTCTTCATCTCTTTCTTTTTTCCAAAAAATACTTTTAAAATCCATTAATTAATCTTCCTCTCTTTTTCATTTTCCTTAATTTTATAATAATACACGGCTAATTACAAGCGTTTTCACATTCCAAAACAATACAAATGTATCATTGAAATAATTATTTGAACTTCAAAATAACTAAATAATCCGAAAAATTACCTTTATTAGACAGTTAGGCCATATATGAATGGTTTTTCATATATAGTCTTTAATTAAAATCTTTCTATTTAAAATATAGTAATCTAATTTATAATATCAACTATTATTCTTTATATTTCAATAATACAGAATATAAAAAAGGCAGAATACATGAATGTAAACTGCCTTTTACTATAATTATTTCACAATTATCTTCAGGTATTTATCTAGATAACTGTTCTTCTCTTTTAGATTCATAGAGTGGTACTTCTTCTCATTTGGTAAGATTGCATAACCTAATAAGATACCTCCTATTATTTTCGAATAAGCTTGATAGTCTAAATCAATATTATTAATCTCAAAATACTTTTTAATTGCTTGACTTACACTATTAAATATTACAAATGTAAATCTTAGATTTGAAGGAAGATTTCCATTAATACTTTCGGAGATCAACATTCTTACAACTTTGATATTTTTAGAGATTACTAATAATCTATTATCTAGTAATTGTCTGAAGAAATCTAAGGTTCCAATATCTTCACTAAAATCTAAAACAGCGTTAATTCTATCTTCTGTAATATTTCTTACACTATACTCAAATAAATTTTGTTTTGTTTTAAATTTACGGTATAAAGTAACTTCGGCAACATCAGCTTTAGCAGCTATTTCTTTAGTAGTTGCACCTAAATATCCCTTTTTAACAAATACACTAATACTTGCTTTAACAATTTGTTCTGTTTTATCTTTCATTCAATTCACCTCGATTATTAAACTTTTACTTCTACAGGCTTATTTTTTTTAAACTTATTTATTACATTATTTTGGATTGATAATACCGCTGGCATTACAATAATTGTAGAAAGTAATGCAAGTGAGATATTAACCAGTGTCATTATACCAAAATTACTTAAAATTTCAAAATCAGATATAACTAACGCACTAAATCCACCAATAGTAGTTAATGCTGATGCAATAATAGGTTTACCCATTTTACCGATAGTAACTGCGATTGCTTCGTCATTATCTTCTCTTTTTTCTTTTTCTTCAAAGTATCTTTCCATAATTAGGATTGTAAACTCGGTTCCTATACCAATTATTAACGCTCCTAATGTTGCTGTTAGAGGTGTATATTCTAATCCAAAGATATACATGAATCCTCCACTCCAACCTACGATTAATGAAATAGGAATTAATGGAATAATAGCTTTAAGTGGATTTCTATAAATAACTAGAAGTCCTAAGAATACTAATAACATACCTACTAAAGTAATTAAATATCTTCCTGTAGTAAGCGCAGTAATCATTTCAACATCAATTACAGCTTGTCCAGTTACGGTAACATCCATATCTGTTCCTGATGCATCTAAGAATTCTCCTAAATCATCAATAAAAGCTTCAGTATCTTCTGGTTCTAAATCAACTATTGAAACTATGATTACACCTGTAGTTTGATCTTCATTAATTAACATTTTGAGTTGTTCATCTGGCAAGTTAACAATTAATTGATCTACTAATTCTGGTGTAAGTGGTGCTGGTGATAATAAACTAAGCATTGCTGTAAGAGATTTAACACCTACTACTTCTTCAGGAAACTCAGCTTGTAAGTCATTAGTCATATCAATCATCCAAGTAATATTTTCTGAAGTAAAGATTCCATCACTATCACTAAACACTATTGATAATGTTTCTGTAGTTCCTATAATATCTCTTAATTCTTGAATATCTAATAATTCAGGAGTATCTTGAGGCATAAATGTTTCAATATCAGTTTCAACATTTACATCTTGATCTAAAACAATCCCAATACCTGCAGTTAAAACAGCGACTGCTAAGATAATATATTTAAATTTAAGAGTTTTAACTGCAATACTTTTCATTACATTCTCAAATTTATTATTATTTTTTGTTTTTCTAACTTTTTTCTTATCATCATACTTATGGAAAATACTATCTCTTAAGAATATTATCGGTAACAATATTAGTATTGCTGCTACTAAACTTACTACCATACCAATTGTTAACATTTTACCAAAGTCTTGAATCATTGGTACTGGTGAAGTATATAAACTAAGTAGTCCAAGTCCTGTTGCTATTAATGCTGTTACAATAGCTGGAGCTAATTTTTTAATTGTTCTTCTTATGGCTTGTCTTGATTTATCTGAATTATTCATTTTCCATACCTCCTGCTAATTCTTCAGTGTAACGGCTTTGGAACTGAATAGAGTAATCGATTCCGAGTCCAATTAAAACAGGGAATACGGCCATTGAAACCATCGTTAATCCAATATTAAGCCATCCCATAATACCAATTGTAGCTATTACAGCGAATAAAATAATAACTAATGGTAATAAACTCCATCTAATTCTAAATACAATAAGTAGTACAACAACCATAATTAATGCTGATAAAGCCATCATTACTTGCATACTTCCCATCATTTCACTTTTTATTGATTGATCTAATACTGGTTTTCCAGAAACCAGTGTTACATCTTCTAATCCTTGAGCTTCTAATGTTTCATTAATTGAATCAATAATGTCTCCAATTTTTTCATCGCTAACTCCACCTTTTAGAACTACTAAGAACATCATGTTTTGATCTCCAACTAGAAATGATTCAAAAACAGGTCTTATAACACCATCTTCATAAACCATCATATCTAGTGTTGATTGTTCTGTAGGAATACTTGGTTCTAATATATTAAAGTTACTATAGATCATTCCTAAATTAGTACTCATTGCTTGTAATCCATCTGCTACTCCAGCTAAACTAGTAGCTAGTGTTGTAAGTTGTGCAGTCATTATAGTTTGATCTGCAACCATATCAGTAAGTCCTAATAAGATATTTTGTAAACCTAATACTGTATTATCTGCAATACCTGGTAAAGCAGCTGAGTTTGTAGCAATATTGCTCATCTCAGTAGCTATAGTTATAAGTGCATCATTTTCTGCTTGAAGATCCGCAACTTCTGTTGCTAATAAAGGATCAGTATCTAAATCATCTATTACTACTTGAATATTTTCAGTTATAGTAAGAATTTGAGCACTATAATTTGTAAATCCTGATACTAATGAAGTAACGCCAATTCCTAATTGCTCTTGACCTGTGATTAATCCATTAATCGCAGTAGTTAATTGTTCAATTTGAGCATCAATGTCATCAGTGTTTGCATTTGCAAGCATCATATCACTCATACCCGTAAGGTTAGTAGCAACGTCAGCTAGTCCACTTGATACAGTTAATAATCCACCTTCAAATTCAGTAGCTTGCATTCCTGCAAACTCTTTTACTAATGAAACAGGGCTATTGATTGTAAATATTTCATCATAATAAGATAAAACTTCTTCTAATTCATTCATGTAGGCAATATTTTCTACAGTAAGTAAATTATCAATTCCATCTCCTTGATACATAATGATAATAGGATCACTACCAAATTCTGCTTGGTATTCAAAATTATCAATATATTCTTGTGTATCTTCTTGAATTAATGTATCATTTCCAGTTTTTAATTCTACTTGTGTTGCTCCTACTAGTAATGCAATAAAAACAACTACACCACCCAAGATTATTTTCATTGGTCTTTTCATTATAAATTCCGCTAATTTATTTAACATAATTTTCCTCCTCAATGTATGTTAGTGATAACTTACTTTACTGTATATTATTTCTATTTTTTTGTCAAGGAAAATGTTTGCAATAATTTTTATTATTCTCAAACTTTTTAAATAGAAAAAAATCTTTTTTTAAATAAATACAACAAATATCCACACTTATTTGTTATATTATATATAGATACATTATTTAATAATAAAAATCTTTATATGATTGGAGGAAAAATCATGAAGAAATTTCTACTTGTTCTTTTAAATATAATCGTGCTTATTTCGGTTGGTACTGCTGTTTATCACTACTACTTAGCTGAATTAGATAGTTCTATAACAGTTGAATGCGACTATGATTATGATATTGAATTAAATTCAATGATACTTGATTGTGATGTTATTGACGAAGACTTGATATCTTCAAATGATTATCCTTTAACTTTATTTTTATATGATGAAAGTGATTCAATTGTTTTAGAAGAGGTTTTACAAGTTGGTTCTAATCAAATCACATTGGATTCTTTAAATTTCAATTCTTTATATTCTATTTCAATTGACGGACACGATTTTATTAAATCAAAATATATTGAAACAAATTACTTAGAATATGATTTTTCTACTGTTAGAGAAAACTTTATTATTCCAACATGGACATATACTGAAATTTTATTATCTGATACAATTTATCGTTTTTTAGTTGATATAGTTGATGATGGTGATTGTTTTGCTTCAGTTGATATCATTTTATATAATTCATCTAACACAGAAATTGTAAGTCATAATTATACTACCTTAGAAAACTTAGAATTTTCTTTTACTACGTTGGACCCAGAAAGTAGTTACTCAATTGATGTTAGAATTAACTATATAATTAACGATTTTGAACAATCAGCTAGTATTGTGATTCCAAAAGATTTTACTACTATTATGACACCTTTAACACCTACAGCTGAACTTCTTAATGTTTTTAGTGATAATATAAATCTTACATTTAATTTAGTTACTGATAATAAAGATGCTACAGATGTTATTTACACAATTGAACTAATTGATCTTAATAGTACTATTTTATATTCCGAGACAACAACTGAAACAGATATTTCACTTGATGTTGGATCAATTGATAGTAATTATTATATTAGTGTCAAAGCATCCTATTTATTCAATGAAGCTAATTACACTGATGTTGAATTAGCTATATATAGCATTTATAAAAACGCTTTAGCTAATTTCTTTACAATACCTAATTTGAATATTGTAGATACTAGTCTTCCACTTACAAGTTACGATGATTATGATGACTACATCTATAGTTTCTTTAACACAGGAGCAGATGAGTTTGTAATTTATTGTGAAGCTCCAGTAGATTGTAGCGAGTTAGTTTTAAATGAATTATATTCAGTAACACCATTCTTAATTACTGATTTAGTTCATGCATATTTCGATGTTGATGAGATTGGTTATTCTTATACAACTACTGAAGTACATTATACTTTAGTACATGGATACACTAATTTAGAGAAGACAGAGGTTGATCAAAGAGTAAATACAATTCTTAATTCTATAATTACTGAATTTATGACTGATTATGATAAAATATTAGCAGTACACGATTATGTTGTAGATAATACTATTTATGATAGTTCTTGTCTTGATAATATTTTAACTTGTGATAACGATCACGTCGCAATTGGAGTTTTCTTAGATGGAAATGCTGTTTGCGAAGGATATGCTCATGCTATTGATATAATGCTTAGAACACTAGGTATTCCTACATTTAAGCTAAGTTCAGAAACTCATCAATGGAATGCTGTTTACTACAATGATGCATGGTATCATTTAGATGCTACTTGGGATGACCCTGTTTCTAATAATGGAAGTGATATACTTCTTCATGATTATTTCTTAATAACAAATGCTGAGTTATTAGTTTTAGATACTTCTGATGCTCATACTTTTATTACTACATATGCATACTATCTAGAATAAATTAAAAAAAGACAATCAATCGATTGTCTTTTTTATTATTTTCAATAGTCTTTCATATTGCCAAATTCTTTCTTTTTCTTTCTCTTTTTCTGAATAATCAAAGACTCTTAAAGCATAATTTGCAGCATGTACTGCATGTGTCTTTACATGTACAGTTGCAGCCGTGTGTCCAGCTGAGCGAGCAACAAATATTGCTTGTTCATTTTTCGCTTCTCTGGCTGCTGCATGAGCTTTAAATGCTAAAGATCTTGCCTCACTTACAGTAATTTCATTATTAAGCCACTTACCCCCTGCTTCTATCGCAGCTCTTGGTCTTTTATCATTTGGATATTCTTCCTCGTAAAAGGTAAGGACATGATAAGCACAGTCCATAGCCCATCTTAGTAAATCTCTCTGTTTAGTATTAGTTGATAGTTCAAAAGTTATTTCATCCATATTAACACCTCAATCTATTTAGTGTTTAGTAATATAGTCAGTAACCATTTTCTTAAGTTTTTTATCGATTTTTAAATCATTTACTTTCTTTATCTTTTCTTTATTAGAAATATCAAGTCCTAATACTCCACCTTTTTCAGTATTCATATTATTTCCTATAAAACCAATCCAAGCTTTATACTCAGTTTCTATCTTAGCATCTAGTAATATATTCATTATTTCATACTCATAAATATATTCTTTATTTATAGGAGCATCAATAATAATTTTAGTTCCGTTATTTCCATTTATAATTATTTCATTATTAATTTTCTTTCCCCTAACAATAACTTTATAAATTCTATTTTTCGGAATTAAAGATTTCATTCCAATTGAAGGATGAATTTCTAATTCAATTTTATTATTAGAATATTTAGTTTCAATTTTAGTAATTACAAATTCTCCATCTAAATACTTGCTACTAACTCCATCATCTTCATATAAAATGAACTCTCCATCTGCACCTGGGAATAATACTAATTCAATAATTTCAGGGTTTGATATTTGGTTTTTACTTGTTAATTCTGAAAGAGGAATTATTGCTCCTGCTTTTGCAAATACTGGTATCTGGTCAATACCTGAATACATTGTATATTCTTTATTACCTTTATAGTATTCACCAGTGAAGAAATCAAACCACTGTCCATTTGGAAGGAATACGTTAGTAATAGTTTTGTTTAATTCGTAATCCATTTTAGTAATGGGTGGAGCTACTAAAAGTTCTGAACCATAAAGATATTGATTTTTAAAATTAGATAATGTTTGATCTGTAAATGACATTGGTCTTATCAAAGGCAATCCAAAATTATTATTTTCATATGCCATTGAATAAATATATGGTATTAATTGATGTCTGAGTCTCATATACTTAGTTACAGCAAGTTCATTTTCAATTGGCCACTTCCACGGTTCTCTTTTATGATAGAAGTTTCTTGATGTATGTAGCCTCATTATAGGGCTAAATACACCAAACTGAACCCATCTTGTATAAAGTTCAGGGTCTTCGTATCCATAAAAATGTCCTCCAATATCATGACTCCACCATCCATATCCAACATTAGATGCATTTGAAGTGAAATAAGGCTGAAATGACAAAGATTCCCATGTAACTACTGTATCACCACTAAACCCTATTGGATATCTATGACTTCCAATTCCTGCGTATCTACTAAATGTAAATCCTCTTTTATTACCGTCTCTTTGGAGATCTAAATAATGGAGATGATTTAACATCCAAAGTGGATCTAATTTAGTATTTAATGAATCTTGTCCTTGCTGCCAATCTATCCACCAAAAGTCTACTCCTATATCTTCTAAGGGGTTATGAATCATCTCAAAATATGCTTTCATAAATTTTGGGTCAGTACAATCAAATTGAATTGGTTCTTCGTTTTCGTAGTCTAAATTCATAAATTTTGCAAACTCTTTGTATACTTCCTCATGCCCTCTAATTCCATCAGCTGGATGAAGATTTAAAGATGTAGCTAGATTCTTATTTTTCAACCATTCAATCATTCCTTTTGGATCCTTGAATAACTCTTTATTCCATGTATATCCAGTCCATCCACTTCCGTATTTTTCAGGGATATCAACTTTATGCCAATCCATATCAATTATACAAACTGATAATGGGATATCTCTTTTATCAAAATTATTAATCAATTCTTTTAATTCATCATCACTGTATTCCCAATATCTACTCCACCAATTTCCAAGTACATATCTAGGAATAAGTGGTGTTTTACCACTAATTTTATAAAAATCTCTTAGTCCACTTTCATAATCGTCACCGTATGCAAAATAGTACAAATCTATATTGCCTTCAACTCTTTTTGCAATCCATCCATCTTCAAATACAAGTCTTTTAAAGTCATCTATAACGACATAACCATCTTCAGAAAATAGTCCATCCTCTAAAACGAGAGCGCCATTAACACCATCAAGAGTTCTTGAAGTACCTAATCTGTTCCCATTTTCTTTGTTCCCATATTTCCAAATTGAATTTTTACCTTTCAATTTAATCGATAAATTTTCTTCACTAAATAGCTTATCAATTTTGTACTCTAAATGTAAAAATTCAGTATCAATCACTATAATATTATCTGACATCTTAGTAACATTGAAATCATATTTTTCATTAAAACGATTAAAGAATGTTTGACTTGGTCTATCTTCAAAAATGCCTTCATTACTATATTCCATTCTGATAAATCTATCAGTTAAAACTGTAAAACGATACTTATTACCTTGAATTATTGATTCAGTATTCGCAGTTCCTTTATGTTTAAAGTTAAAATGCTTTAAAATATATTCCATGTTTTCCATCAGTTTATCCTCCAAGTATCTATTTAATCATCATTAATATATCGTAATTTGGCCATGATCCCCATGATTCAACAATAATTTCATTTTTTAATTTGAAGAATTCCATGGCTTCCCATTTAATAAATTTATTATTTGCCTCTATATCCATATATGACTTTGAATGAGTACCACTAAATGTTAATCTTATTGCTATTAAATCATTTTCTTCAATTATATCTTCTACAATAACTTTAAGATCCGGAAATGTTTCACAAGCTATTTTTGTTATATCTAGTGCTTCTCTATTTGTTCTTGCTCCATCATCTCTATGTTCATAATAATTATTTGAAAAGTACTTAATAATATAATCAAAATTCCTTTTATTATATACTTCTTCAAAAAAGTTTATCACTACATTTATATTCTTACTCATATAATCAGCTCTTTCTATTTGATATATTTTCATTATATCATAATAATTTAAAAGGCTACCAATATATGGTAGCCTTTACTTACACTAAATATATAGATCTCTTTTCTTATAAAATATAAATACTCCGCTAAGACAACTAGTAATTATCAATAATGATAAAAATACAAATATAAACTCTATATTACTATTTATCATATTTTCAGCAGTAAAATATTGAAATGGTACTACATATTTTAGGAACTCTAATTCTTCTACTACTTCAATTAACATATTTAACATATATGTCCCAATTAATAATCCTAAAGTAAGTGATCCAGATCTTTTATATTGCTCCAAGTAAGATGCTAGTAACATTCCTATTGACATAAAGATTAATGATGTCATTGTGAGTGCTACAAACATGTGTCGCATAAAACTATAAAAGTTTTCATCAAGATCATATCTATAAAAAATTAGAATTGATGCTAAAATAATCACAGTTACAAATACTATTTGATAAAATATTGCAGCTATAATTTTACTTCTCAATACTTGATTTCTTGTAACTGGTAAAGTAAATAAATATTCAGCAGTTCTATCCTTTTCTTCTTTAGAAATAATTAAACTTCCTAATAATGCTCCATAAATTGAAGCCGGTAAATATAAATATATTGACATCAAACTTAGGAATCCTTCAGGTGTACCTATATTAGCAATTGATCCTCCAAGGGCTGCAAACATATCTTCAAATCCTTCAAATGCTGCAATTAAATCTGGATTATCATGATATACAGCAAACTCAGTGCTAGCTACTAAGATAATTAATGATAATACTGATACCCATATAATTAAAGCCTTTAGATTAGACCTTAATTCTCTTTTTATTATATTCATAAAATACCTCCTTATAATGAATGGATATTTCTTTTAAGATACAAGAAATAACTCATCGTAAGCGATATAGTAATTATTATTACTGATATTAGTGTGTAGACAATATCATAAGATCCTTCAACTAAAATATATGTAGGATTAAAATGTGTATAAGGAGAAAATATACCTAAGAATCCAGATGAGAATATCGAATTAAGAGAGTTTAATATATACAATCCAAACGAAAGACCCATAGAAAAACTAAGGACACTACCTACCTTCTTAACTGAAACAGAAATAGCCATACCCACACTTAAGAAAAATAGTTGGAATAGAGTAATTGATGATAACAAAATAAATACTTTACCTAAATCAACTGTTTGTCCATCTTTAAATAAATAAATTGCTAAAATACTAGATACCCATATACATGCGTTAACAATAGTTAACCCAGTAAGTGCTGCAAAAAACTTAGAAACAATTATTTTTCTTCTTGTAATAGGCTTAGTTAACAAGAAATCAGCAGTTAGTTCTCTTTCCTCAATACTGAGTGTACCAAACCCATAATTTGCTGCTTGAATTGCAATAGGGATTTGAGCCATTCCAAAAGTTAATCCAAAATATCCCAAAATCGAACTCATTGGTAAATCACTATTCATACCAAAAGCAGCTAGAAACTCCTCAGGAAACTCTTCCATTATTATATCAAATGCAGCTTCATCCCCAGCAATCATTGGAAAAAACATCAAGTAAAATATTATCCAAAAAGATATAGCTATGCTCCATATAACGATAGATTTCTTATACATCCCTAATTCAAATAAATATATATTCATATTCATCACCTACTCGTAATAGTGCATAAATATTTCTTCTAATGTTGGCTCTTCAATTAAAACATTAGATAAAGATAATGTTCCTAATAATTTCACCATTAAGTTTACATCACCTTTGTAGAAAAACGATACTTCATTTTCAGCTTCTTTTAATTCAGTTACGCCATCTATATTAAATCTACCATGATTTAACTTATCACCACAAATAGTAAATTTCTTATAATTATCTTTTTGTAAAGATTTAACATCTTCTATACTAACTATTTCACCATCTTTAATAATTGCTACTCTATCGCATAGTTGTTGAACCTCACTTAAAATATGAGAACTAAAGAAGACTGTTGCTCCTTTTTTATTTTCTTCAGCTATTAAATTAAAGAACTTTTGTTGCATTAATGGATCTAATCCACTTGTTGGTTCATCTAAAATTATTAATTTAGGAGAGTGAAGTAATCCCTGAACAATGCCAACTTTTTTCTTATTACCATATGATAAATCCTGAATTCTTCTATCAAGATTTAACTCCATAATTTCAGCTAACTCATATATTTTACTTGTACAATCATGGTCATAAAAACTAGCTGAATATAGCAACAAATCAATAACTTTCATCTTATCATAATAAAAAATTTCGGAAGGAAGATATCCAATATCTTTTCTAATTTCATGACCAAATTCAATTGCATCCTTACCAAAAACAGTTATACTCCCGCTAGTTGGATAAATCAAAGATAACATTGTTCTAATAGTTGTACTTTTCCCTGCTCCATTAGGACCAATGAATCCAAAGATTTCTCCTTCTTTTATATTGATATTAACATTTTCACAACCTTTTACATTACCATAGTACTTGGTTAAATCCTTAAATTCAATAACGTTCATAATGTTCCTCCTAGTATAAAAGAATAATTACATACTTTTATTATACACCTACACTAACATTTATTACACTGTGTATAATAATCTGTTTTACGGATTAATAAATAAGTAGTATACTATTTATGTTATGAACATAAGGGGGAATACTAATGGAAATATTCGTTTACATAATTGGAGGGCTAATTGCTGGGATAGCTACTGGTCTAGTTGGACTTAGTGCTGCAACAATTATTGCACCACTATTTGCTACTATGTTAGGAATGGATCCTTATGTTGCAATCGGGATTGCGCTTGCTAGTGATGTCTTTGCATCAGCAACAAGTGCGTCTAATTATTTTAAAAATAAAAATATAGATTTAAAAAACGCTTCAGGAATTGCAGTTAGTGTTATTGTTTTTGCAATTGTCGCAAGTTATTTATCCTATATGACTAAACCTGAAACTTTGAATACTTCTATTAATATATTCGTATTTGTTTTAGGAATTAGATTCTTAGTTTACCCTGTAAAAAATAGATTAAAAGATAAAGTATCAAATAATAAGTGGCTCTTTCTTGAAACAATAATATGGGGAGCAATTATTGGTTATATTAGTGGACACTTTGGCGCAGGTGGAGGTTTAAGTTTGCTTGCTTTACTAACAATGCGACTTGGTTATAATCTTAAAAAAGGTGTTGGAACAAGTGTCTTTATTATGGTTTTTATAGCTTTAGTTGGAGCAATTGTTCATATCGTTATTGGAGGAACACTTTTACTACCTTTAATTGTTACTAGTATCTCAGCTTTCATAGGTGCTAACTTAGCTAGTAAATATGCTAACAAAGTTAATGAAGTGAAACTAAATAAAGTAATAGGGATATTCTTAATGATATATGGAGCTTCATTAATAATAGTATATTTTTGGTAAAAAAAAGACATCGATATCGATGTCTTTTTAAATACTCTTATTTATTTTGTTCTAATTGTGCAAGAATTCTTGCCTGTAAACTTTCTGGTACTTCATCATAACGTACAAATTTACGTTGGAATACACCAGTTCCTTGAGTCATTGCTTTAAGATCAATAGTGTAACTCATAATTTCTGCTTCAGGAGCTTCACCAATAATTTTTTGTTTTCCACCAGGAAGTGGTTCCATACCAAGTACATGTCCACGTCTTTTGTTAACGTCACCCATTACGTCACCTACATAATCATCTTTAACAGTGATTTCAAGTTTCATAATTGGTTCTAATAACGTTGGTTTAGCTGTTTTACATGCATTTTTAAATGCTAATTGTGCAGCTAATTTAAATGATAACTCATTAGAATCTACTGCATGATATGCACCATCTAATAAAGTTGCTTTAACACCTATTACAGGGAATCCTGCAAGTGGACCTTTTTGAAAGTTTTCAAGTAATCCTTTTTCAACTGCTGGCCAGTAGTTTCTAGGAACTGATCCACCATGGATTTTTTCTTCAAATTGGAAATCTTCAGTATTTGCGTTAATTGGTTCAAATAGCATTTTAACAACACCGAATTGTCCTGAACCACCAGATTGTTTTTTATGACGACCTTCTGATTCTACTTTAAGTTTTATAGTTTCACGATATACGATTTTTTGATCTTGAATATCTACATCAACTTTAAACATGTTTTTAAGTTTTTCTAAGATATAAGAAATATGAATCATACCTTGCCCACCAATTAAAAGTTGAGCTGTTTCTCTATTACGTTTATATTCAAAAGATGGATCTTCACTATTTAATTTTTGTAAAGCTGAAGAAATTTTATCTTCATCTTTTTTATTTTTAGGACTTATTGCCACATAAATAGTAGCTGTTGGGAATCCTGGTCCTTCATAGATAATAGGTTCTTTGATATCACATAGTGTAAATCCTGTAGAAATTTCATCTATTTTTGTAACTGTACCAATATCACCTGCGTAAAGAGTATCAACATCAGTTTGATCTTTACCACATATAATAGATACATTACCTATTTTAATTGTTTCATTAGTGTTAGGAATTAAAATTTTATCTCCGCTTGATAAAGATCCAGAAAAGATTTTAATTAAATTTACTGAACCAATAAATGGATCGATAGTAGTTTTAAATACATATGCACTAAATGGTTCTTCATTAGTTGTTTTTCTAACGATAATATCTCCAGTTTTAGGATGTTTACCTTCAACAGGTTTTAAATCATTTGGTGCTGGCATAAATTTTTCAAACATTTCTAAAATGTCTCTTACACCAATGTCGTCAATCACAGATCCAATAACTACAGGTTTTAAATCTCCTGAAAGTACACCTTCACGTAATCCTTGACAAATTTCTTCATATGATAGTTCTTCACCTGAGAAATGTTTATCTAGTAATTCTTCACTAGTCATTGCAACAGATTCAATAATACTTTCTCTTAATTCATTAACTCCATCCATATAACTTTCAGGAATTTCTTTATCAACTAATTTACCACCTTCAATAACTCTTGTTACCATATCGATAATATTAATGTATCCTTTAAATTCGTTATTTTCAATAATTGGAGTTAAGAATGGTACTGCTTTATTTCCAATCATTTTATGTAACTTACTCATTAATTCTTCGAATTTTACATTATCTTTATCCATTTTATTTATGAAGATAATTGTTGGTATGTTTTTTTGATTTAAATCGTTTAATACTTGTTCAGTTACAATATCAATTCCTTTAGCCCCGTCAATCATTAATACTGCACCTTTAACTACTGAAAGTGCTTGTGTAACTTCACTTGCAAATTCTGCATTACCAGGTGTATCTAAAAAGTTAATTTTGTACCCCTCATATTCCACTGGAATTAAACTCATAGACATAGATGCTTGATGTTCTTTTTCTTCGAGTAAGTAATCAGATGTAGTATTCTTGTCATCAACGCTACCTTTTTTCTTCTTTGAGCCTGTTACATAAAGAACAGATTCCATGAAAGAGGTTTTACCTGAGCCATGATGGCCCATAACTGCGATGGTTCTAATGTTTTTAACATCATATTTTTTCATCGTATATTTCCTCCAAAAAATGTATTTTTTTCATATGACTTCAATACTATTATAACAAATGAATAAAACATTAGACAATGTTTTTTAATTAAAATATATAATTAATTATAAATTATGAAAGCGTTTTGTTAAAATTCCCTAAATTAAGCCGATTTTATTTGTAATATTTCTATAAAAAAGTTTTAAATTTAAACTTTTTAAGTTTGTTTAAAATTAGAAGTTTATTAAAACAAATATATGATATAATATAGTTAGAGGTGATGACAATGATAAAGAAAGTAATTCCTTTTGTTCATAATAAACTTAAGGAAATAGTAACTACAGATGATTATGTTATTGATGGAACTTGTGGTAATGGATACGACACGTTATTCTTAGCAAGATTAGCTAGAAAAGTTTACGCATTTGATATCCAAGAACTTGCCATAGAAAATACCAAAGAAAGAATGAAAAGAAACAGAATACACAATGTACAATTTATATTAGACTCACATGCAAACGTTGATAAATACGTTGAAGAAAATATTAAAGCTGCTGTATTTAACTTAGGTTATTTACCTGGTAGTGATAAGAAAGTTGTTACAAAAGGCGAATCTACATTAGAAGCTGTCAAAAAAATCCAAAAGAAACTTGTTATTGGTGGTCTCATTTGTTTCGTTGTTTACACGGGGAAATTTGGGGGAGAAGAAGAATCAAATGATCTTCTTAATTATGTAAACGGACTCGATCATAAAAGTTTCAATGTTATTAAATACTGTTATTTAAATAATGAAAAAGCACCATATGTTGTTATTATGGAGAAACTATAATAATAACTAATTAAACATAAAAATAAAACCAATCAAATTTGATTGGTTTTTTATTTATATCCATGTGATAAAAAGTTCCAAATATACCAAGATGCAAATAATTGATTCAAGATAATAAAATTACCTAAAGGAAGTAAGTAAACAACTGCAACCCGAACCATATTAACATGTTTTGTTTTATAAAGTGTTATTCTTAAAATTATAAGTAATCCTAAAAGAAATAAATGAACTATCTGTAATGATTCTATATGCCATAACTCTAGATTTATATTAAAAGAAAGTAAATAAATTATTCCTGGTAGTCCAAGAACATAATATATATCATAAAGAAATAAATCTTCTCCAGAATTTTTATAAATGCTTTTTAAAACAATATACCAAACACCTGTATAAAATATTAATATAAGGAAGAATGGAAAGTAACTATAATCAATAACTTGATCAGGAACTAAAAATGTAGTAAGTAATAAAACTACATACATTGATAATGCGTTTGGAACACTTAATTTATCAGTTATGAATCTCATAATATACTTCTCCTCTTATTAATTAATATCTTCTAATCCTTTAATACATTATCACATATTGATAAATTCTTCAAATTTAATATTTGCTTCTTTAACAATCTTATTTTCATCAATTGTTTTAATTTCTCCATCTTGCACTATAATTTTACCATTAATGATTGTATAGTCTACTGGATGATTTACCCCTACAGTCGCTAAAAGCGCTATAGGGTCTTTATTTGTGCCTACATACTGTAATCTAGTAGTATCTAACACAAACATATCAGCAGCCATACCTTTTTCTAAATATCCTATATCTTTTCTGCCTAGTATTTTAGCACCACCACGTGTTGCTATTCTTAACATACCTTCAGGAGTTATCGCATCATTACTATATCTTAGTCTTTGAAGTAAGTAACCTGCACGTAATTCAGCAAGTAAATTAGATCCGTCATTTGAAGCACTACCGTCAACCGCGAGTCCTACAGGAATATTTAATTTAACCATTTCACTAATTCTAGCAATTCCACTTGATAACTTTTGATTTGAAACTGGGCAATGTGCCACACCTGTTTTTGTATCACTTAGTCTTTTTAATTCTTCATCATTAAAATGAATACCATGAGCAAAGAAGACATCTTCTCCTATCCATCCTAATCTTTCCATATAAGCAAGTGGTCTTTCTTTTGAAGTTTCTAAACAGTAATCTTCTTCATCTAATGTTTCACCTAAATGGGTATGTAATTTAACTCCATATTTACGAGCTAATTTAGCACTCTCAACCATTAGTTCATCACTTACACTAAATGGTGAACAAGGAGCTAAAACTATTTGATTCATAGAATACTTAGAAGTATCATGAAATATCTTAATTAATCTTTCACTATCTTTAATAATTTCTTCTAAACTTTCAACAACACTCATCGGAGGTAATCCACCGTCATCAACACCTAAAGACATACTTCCACGTGATGCGTGGAATCTTACTCCTAGATCTTTTGCGGCTTTCATTTGAACACTAATAAAATCACATTCAGTATCACTTCTAAACACATAATGATGATCAAATACAGTTGTACAACCATACTTAACTAATTCTCCCATTCCTACTAGTGAACTTAAATAGATAACTTCATCATCTAAGTGTTTCCAAATTTCATATAAATATTTAAGCCATGGGAATAATTCCATATTTTGAACTTCAGGTAAGTTTCTAGTAAATGTTTGATATAAATGATGATGTGTATTAATTAATCCTGGATATATATACATATCCTTTGCATCAATTATTTTATCAGCTTCTTTTAACTCTTTTCCTATATATTCAATTTTGTTATCTTGAATTAACAAATTATGATTAAATAATACATCATTATTATCATTCATAGTAATAATTGCTTTCGCGTTTTTAATTAATATTTTCATAAGTAGTTCCTCTCTTTTAAAATGTTTTATACAAATTCTCTGTATCTATTATATCATGTATATCAATAGTATTAAAAGAAGATTGAATTTATCAATCTTCATTAATTTATTACATAGTTATGTCTTTAAAATGTTTTTCAAATACTTTAGCTAAATCTGGATCAAACTGAGTCCCTGCATTAGCAATAATTTCTTTTAAAGCTTCTTCGTTAGTAACTATATCTCGATAAGTTCTTTCACTTGTCATAGCATCATATGCGTCAGCGATTGCAATAATTCTAGATTTTACTGGTATATCATCACCACTAATACCTCTTGGATAGCCTCCACCATCCCACCTTTCATGGTGACATAAGACGATATTTGAAATACTTCTCATATCAGATGTTGAATTTAATATTCTAAATCCAATCTCAGAATGTGTTTTTATAGTTGTAAATTCAGAAGCTGATAGTTTACCTTCTTTATTAATAATTTCTAAGGATATAATTATTTTACCTATATCATGAAGCAATCCAGCAGTTTTAACTTCCGCAATATCTTGTCTACTCATTCCATAAGCCTTAGCGATTTTTTCACTAAGTAACGACACTGTTCTTGAATGTATTTCTGAATTCTTATCTTTTTCATATAATGTATTAAGAATAGTTTCTATTGCTCCACTTCTCATTGAAGGAATCTCTAATAATTTTTCTCGATACATTAAATCTTCAGCACTTCTATAAATTTCTTGAATATCCTCACTACTTTCAACTTTTGTTTTGATACCAAAAGATATCGATAATTGAATAGATTCAATATTTATTGATTTTGATTTTTCATGAATTAAACCTATAATTTTTTCAGCTTCTTCTTCACCTGTTCTTGGCATAATTACAACAAATTCATCTCCACCAATTCTAGCGACTAAATCTGTTTCTCTACATGTTTCAGAAACAATTTTCGCAGCAGAAACTAGTAAGTCATCACCAGCATCATGACCAAAAGCATCATTAATTAGTTTAAGTCCATTAATATCACCCATTGCGATAGTAATAGGGAAATTATCTTCAATATCTAATTCTATTAGTTTCTCTTCATAATATCTTCTATTATACAATCCAGTTAAAGCATCATGATACCCCATTTGTCTTAAGTTTTCCTCGTATTTTAGTTTTTCAGTTATATCTTCACCAGAACTTATAATTCCAGCAATATTTCCTTTCATATCAAGATATACAGAGTTATACCAACTAATGGCAATTTTCTTTCCACTTGAAGTAACTACATTATTTTCATAATGAGTTGGGAACTCACTATCAGATGTGAAAACATCTTTAAATACTTGTTTGATTTCTTGATTTATTTCTCCTGGAATAAAATTATCAAACCAGTTTTTACCTAATGTTTCATTTTCTTCTACTTCTAATATCTCGCAGCCTTTCTTGTTGATCAGTGTAATATTACCTTCTTTGTCTAGAGCAATTAATATTGTTCCAATAATATCAAGGTATTTTTGGGCTTTTTCCCTTTCAAATTGTAATGCATCCTTAACTTTCTTTGTTTCAGTTACATCTATTACATATCCACCAATAATTCTTACAGATCCATCAGGATAACGTTCTTCAACTTTAGTATGATGTTCTAAATATACAGCTTTTCCAGAAATAGAGTGAATATGTTTAAAGTCATACAATATATATTCATCTATTTCATTACTAAATACTTTTGAATTAAGAATAGAAAATTCATCATATGATTGTTGTCCCTCTTCATCCCTATATATACTATTAATAAATACTTTATCAGGTAGCATTCCAGATTCACTTGTTTCCCAGCCCATAACCTCTTTGTACTTATCATTTACAAAAATCTGATTTTCATCAGTTTTATCTTCTACATTCATTCTCCAAACTAACAGTTTTGCTAAATCAACTGCGTCATTATTGGCTTCAACCAACTTTTTATTAGCTTCTTGAAGACTGAGTACTTCAAGCTCTTTTTCTTTACTTTCTGTAATATCTACAGCGATACTCATTGCACAATTTCTTCCATCTGGTAATTTACCAATATAAGTTGAATGAAAAGACCATAACCTAATTTTTCCATCTTTTGTATATATATTAATTATATTATTGTTCTTCTTATCTTTAAACTCATAAAGATCGTCAATAATTTTTCTAACTGTTGCTCTTTTTTCTTTATAAGCTACATTAATCCATTTATCAATTGTGCTTATATCTTCTATGTTATAACCTGTAATTTCAGTAAATACTTCACTTATATAAAGCATTTCACCATCTTCAGCATGAACCATAGATGGTACAGGAGAATTATTAATATAGTTGGAAATAATATTATTTGCTTCTTTTACTTCTCTAATTAATTTGTTGCTTATTAAAGATAATACTCCTATAACAATTAGTGAGCCAGTAATACCCAGTAAAACAACACTCAGTGAAGATAAACTATCTATTTCAAACATTGTTTCTGGTGTAGGTGAAATAACTAATAATATTGCCCTTAAAATACCAGTAAGAATAAACATAGATACAATTATACCTAATAATTCAAATCTTTCATTTTTTTCTTTATGATTTATATAAAGCATTCTTAACAAATAGACATGTAGTAAGAAATTAATAACCCCAAAAATAACCATTCTTATTTCATAATTAAAATCAATAAATGTAAAATAGTATATACCTACTATTGTTACTATTGATATAAATAAGAATTGTTTATAAAGAATTTTTTTATTATAAAAATGTGAAACACCTGTAATCATAAACATAGTTGCTAATATAACAAAATAATTAGCCATAACTATTGATAATATATAAGGAACAATATCTCTATAACACATTAATAAAGCCCCAATTGAGTTTAAGAGGAAATAATATCCAAAACTGTTTAATCCAGACAATCTTTTTTTATGTCTAAAAATAATAAAAAGCATTATGATAAAACCTGTCATAAACAATAATGCGTTGACTAGTAGTGCATTTTGAGCAGTAAAGTTCATTAATTATTCCTCCTTTGTAGTATTTGACATAAATACGTTGAATATATATATTCATATCTCTTCTTATTGTATTATATCATAATTCACTAATAAAAAACCTCTATCTAAGAGGCTTTTTAATTAGATACAACATTTTTTAATTAATTGTCACATTATTTCGTCCATTTTTCTTTGAATTATACATATTACTATCCGCTCTAGAAATTAGTTTTGAAATATCATCATTTTTATCAAATAATGTCCCACCAATTGAAATAGTAACTGAAATTTTTCTTTTACTATCAATTAAATAAGTAGATTCAGAAACTTTAATTCTTAACTTTTCCGCTATCATTTTTAATTCATTTATTTTATCTACTCTAACTATTGCGATAAACTCTTCTCCACCCCATCTACCTAAAATGTCAATATTTCTTACGTTGCTATTAATTGTGCTTGAAACCATTTTTAATACTTCATCCCCAATATTATGTCCATATGTATCATTTACATTTTTAAAGTGATCAATATCAAAAAATAGGATTCCAAATATAGAATTGAATTCAATAGATTCTTTCATTATATTTTTGATTTGAAAATCTAAATACTTTCTATTATACACTTTTGTTAACTCATCTCGAATTAGTAAATCATTCAATTTTCTCTTATCGCCGTAAGACGCCATATTAATCTTTATTCCATCCATATCTAATATCTCAGTAAGTTCTTTGTTAAGTTCTAGTTTATTTATTCTTTCAAGTAAGTTAATTGATTTAGCTACTAGGACTTTTGGATTAAACGGTTTAGTTATATAATCGTCTACTTTCAGTTCATAACCTCTAAGTAAATCTTCTTCTGTCGATAATGCACTCATCATAATTATAGGAGTTTCTGAAAAGGTTCTAATCTCTTTTGCAACTTCCCATCCATCAATGTTAGGCATCATAATATCTAAACATACTAAATCCACCTTATTATCTTTAAATATTTTAAGACCTTCTAGTCCATCATAAGCATTTAAGACATTGTATTTTTCTTTTTCAAAGTAGTTAGATATTATACGGTTTATTGTAGGTTCATCTTCAATTATTAATATAGTTAATTTTTCCATAATATCACCTCGATATATACATTATATCTAATACTTGTGTATATATTAAGAATTGAATGTGTAAATGGTAAATATATTTATGAGTGTTAATCTTTACTTTATCAGACAGAGTAAATATAATAGATTTAACATTACTTTATCAGATAGAGTAATATGAAAGGAGTCACATATGAATAGAGCATACGTAAATAAGTTTATAAAACCTTATTCAAAGCCTTCAAAAGGTAAATCAACATTACAAATTATAAATACAGTAATACCTTATTTATTACTAGTAATAGGAATGTATTTCTTAATTAGATATAATGTTCCTTATATAGTTACATTACTTACCGCATTAGCAGCTTCACTATTTTTAGTTAGAGTATTTATCTTATTTCATGACTGTACACATAATTCATTCTTAACTTCTAGAAAAGCAATGAGTATATGGGGACACATCTTTGGAGTTCTTACATTTACATCTTTTTATAGATGGCAAAGAGAACATCTTACTCATCATAAAACAGTAGGAAATATTGAAAAAAGAGGTATTGGAGATGTATGGACAATGACTGTCGATGAATATACTAATGCATCTCATTTAAAAAGATTTGGTTATAGACTTTATAGAAATCCATTAGTACTATTTGTTATTGGACCATTATATATTTTCTTAATTAATCAAAGATTCCCTTCAGGGAAAGCAAGTAAGAAAGAATGGTTTAGTTTAATTGTTACTAACCTTAGTATCCTAGCTATTATTCTTACGGTTTCTTTTACTATTGGATTTAAGTACTACTTAATGATTCAACTACCTATTATCTTTTTCGCTTCTTCAATGGGAGTATGGCTCTTTTATGTACAACATCAATACGAGGAAGTGTATTGGGAAAACAATGAAAAGTGGAGTGTAACTGATGCTGCTATGCAAGGAAGTTCAGTATACAAATTACCATTCTTACTTGATTGGTTTACTGGTTATATTGGATACCACAATATCCATCACTTAAACGCAAAGATTCCTAATTATAACTTAAAAAAAGTATTTCATTCATCTGAAGAATTTAAAAAAGGTAGAATTGTAACACTATTTAAAAGCTTTAAATTATCAACGTTGTTCCTATATGATGAAAAAAGTAAAATATTAATTAGTAGAAAATCATATAAAAAATTAGCATAAAAAAACACCTCATTAGAGGTGTTTTTAATTACTCTGTTACAATTGGTGTTGCTAATAATATAACTTGTTCAACTGCTTTGATTATTGCTTCAGTTGTTTCAGTAGATCCTGCAATAGAATCTATATCTGTTGAATTGGCTTCTAAAATCAATTCTACCATATCTTCAGCAGCTGCATAATACTGTGGCTTTCTACTTGGATCGGTTGATCCATGATCTAATATTACTATCTTTGATATAGTGTTATTTTCTACTGTAACTTGTAATATAACAGTATGATCTAAATAAGAAGATTCATAAACATTGTATATTCCATCAACTAATAACAATTCACTATAATCAGTCCCAATGTTTGAAACACTAGCATTACTTTCAATTCCACCACTTACAACAAATAGTCCTCCAAGTATAATTACTAGTCCTGCAAATTTCATAAATAGATTTGTATTTAAGAACAAATAGTATTTAAGTTTTAAAGCAAAGTAAAGGCCAAATATCCCAATATATAATAATGCATTTGCATTATTAATTAATACTAGATGTAAGAATAATGTGAAGTAAGCTATATATGAATACTTTTGGTAATAAGTCCATTTTTTTAAATTTATTTTCTTCTTAATAAATTTGAATGATATAACAAATATCGGAAACATTACTACGATAGTAATTAAACCTAATAAAACTACTTTACTTGGTTCAAGTTCACCACTTAAAATATCCACTAAATATATTACTCCATGAGGAATAATTAAGATAAATCCCATAATAGAAAAAATCTTTCTTACTGTTCTTAGTCTCTTATTAATTATTGAGTTTCTTTTAAATCCACCAGTATACATAACTACAATGAACATAGATAATCCAATAAATCCATCTTTGATCACCCATAAGTGTTCACTATCTAAATAAAATAATGAGAGAATTGTAAATGCTAATGCAACAATATACATTCCTTTCTCATGTTTTATAATAAACTTATTAAAATAGTATCCAAAAAATCCAACTGGAATTGATAATAATGCCATATGAACCACTCCTTTATTTATATTTATACCATATAAGAGATAGTCTTGTCTCAATTCTTCACACGGCTCTCACATCCAACTCGCTATTTAAAAAAATTTATCATTATACTCTTTATTATTTATAAAAATCCATATAAAAACAGTCGATTTATACCGACTGTTTATTTTTTATTAATAAATATCCTACAACCACAACTACAAATGCTCCTACAGTTCCCACCCATAAATCAGTCATAGTATCATATAACCCATAATCTTGAGGGAAGATAAGTGATTCATTAATCCATTGCCATCTTTGCATATTTCTAGCTGAGCTCGCATCTATATTATATGAAATAGTATCAGCAAAGAACTCATAAAACTCCCAAACAACTAGTAATGTGATTGCAAATGTATAGGCAAATACACTCATTACAAATGCTCCCATTTTAAATGCAATATCTTTTGATTGATTTAAAATATATAAAGTTTGAAAGGCAACAATTGAAATTGTTACTCCACTTAATGCATGAGTAAACTTATCAAATCCTTTTACGTTTTCATAATAATCGTTCATAAATCCTAGCACTACAGCGATAAACACCATAAATAATAGTAATACTTCTAAGAAATCTGGTATATCTATTTTATAACGTGATTCTACAATCCATGGTGATAAAATTGCAGCTGTTGTTAAAACAACCAAGAATAAGTTTGATAACCCTGCATCCCTAATCGCACTTGTATCTCCAAATATTAAAGCTCCCAATGAACCTAACAACTCTAAAAATAATATAAATAGGAATACTCCGTATAATACTTTAAGTCTTATGATTTTCTTTTTTCTCATATTATTCCCTAGTACAGTTAATTACTATACATTCCTCTCCGAAGTTAAACTAATCATTCTTTTATAATTATAACACAAAACTGTAAATAAAAAGTTTATTCAATTAGAATAAACTTTATTACATTAGATTGTTTTATTTACTATATAACTTGTCATAGTGATTCTCAATAACACCACAAATTCTAGTAAATTCTTTTTTATCAAAAATATCTCCTAAATCAAGATAAAGAATTTTTTCTTCAGGAACTTGATAGTTTTTAAAAATACGATCTAGTACTTCATAGTAATTTTTATAATGGAATTTTAAATAATCGTATTGATCTTTTTCCATGTCTCTACCACGTTTTTTAACATTCTTAAATAGTTGATCTTCACTTTGTCTTAAAACAACATGAATATCTACATCAGGTAATCTTTTTAAATGTTCATCTGCGATTGCATAAGTTAACGCAACTTCGTAAGCTGACATTGTTCCATCTAAGCGAAGTAATTCCGTAAAAACAAGATTTGAAAATAATGTTGAATCAAATACACAAGACTTATATGTTCTTGAATTCCACATTAATAAAAATAACGATGAATAAAAAGCGTTTTGACTTAATAATGCAAAAGTTTTTTTGTCTTCATAAAACAAAGGTAAAAACTCATTTTTTTCAACCGGTTCTGCTACCATAGGAACTTCGTAATGTTCTGCTAATAATTTTGATAATGTTGATTTTCCAGAACCTATCGGTCCAATTATACCTATTCTCATATTGATCTCCTTTGTATTAAAACTATAAAATAATTATATATAATATTCATATCTAAGTCAAAGCTAAATTCAAGTTTTTTTATTTAGTTTATAATAGAAATTAAATATATTAAAAAAAGGTGAAAATTCACCTATTTTATTATGTTCATATTAAAGTAATTCAACAAGAAAACTAATAATTATTTTACAATAATTACTATTAATTTTCTTGTTGAATCATCATCTATTATTATATGATAATTACAAATTTTTGTATGATTGCGATTGTAAAGCAGTTATTGCTACTACAGCAATAATGTCTTCATAAGAACAACCTCTTGATAGATCGTTTACAGGTCTACTAAGCCCTTGTGTTATTGGACCATAAGCAGCAGCATTTGCTAATCTTTCAACCAATTTATAACCAATATTACCTGATTGTAAATCAGGGAATATTAATACATTAGCATTTCCAGCTACATTACTATTAGGTGCCTTTTGTTTAGCAACAGAAGGGACTATTGCAGCATCAAGTTGTAATTCACCATCTATTTTTAAATTAGGATATCGTGCTTGTACATTTTTTGTTGCTTTTACTACCTTACTAACTACCTCACCACTTGCACTTCCAAATGTTGAATAAGAAAGCATTGCAATACGTGGTTCACTCTGAGTTAAATAATCAAATGATCTTGCTGTTTGAATAGCAATTTCAGATAATTCCTCTGCGTTTGGATTAACAACTAGTCCACAATCAGAAAATGCAAATACATTATTTTTAACACTAATTGAATTTGGTACATCCATAAGGAAAAACGACGACACAATTTTAACATTTTTTGCCGTTCTAAGTATTTGAAGTGCAGGTCTAAGAACGTCTCCTGTTGAAGTAATTGCTCCTGCAACCATTCCATCAGCATCGTTATTTTTAACCATCATTACACCATAATATACAGTGTTTAAAATAAGTTTATCTGCTTCTTCTTTTGTCATTCCTTTAGCTTTACGTAAATCAACTAACATCGAACTATAAGCATTCAATTTATCTGAATTTTCAACTACAATAACTTCTATACCTTCACTTTGTAACTTATTAGTCTCTTCATTTACATCAGCCATATTAATTAAAACTATAACATTTGCGACGTTTTGACTTTTAAGTTCTCTAGCAGCATCGATAATTCTTTGATCCTTACCTTCAGGTAGTACTATAGTTTGAATATTTTGTTTTGCTTGACTAATTATCTTTTCCAAAAGTTTCATATCATCATCTCTTTACTATTTAATTATTTTGTAGTCATTTTCTGTTTGAACTGAATCAACAATTCCAGCTATACATAACTCAATTGGAGAATAAGGGCTAGTAGCATTAGTAATCATTCTAGCTGATCCGCCTTCATTTAAAATTACTACTGTATCACCTATTCCTGCCCCAACTCCATCAACTGCAAGCAATTCATTCCCAAAAGGAACTAATTCTTCATCTAGTGGCTGAACAAATAAGAGTTTTTTTCCTCTTAGTTTTTCATTTTTGTGTGTTGATACTAAATTTCCTACTACTTTTGCAAGTTGCATTATTCTCACCTCGTTCTTTGGTTATTCTAAAGCGTATGAACACTATCAATTATTCCAACTATTCCTGCGTCAACACATGACGTTGGAATAGGGAGGTTCATCGCCCCTTCTTTACTTTTTGCATAAAATACATATTCACCTACGCCTGCACCAAAAACATCTGCTGCAACGATAGGTGTACCTAGTGATTCATGTTTTGAATTAACGGGTTGAATCACTAGAAGTGTAACACCCTTTATATCTTTTACTTTTACTGTTGATGTAACCATACCAATAACTTTAGCCATTTGCATGGAATCACCCCCTATTATTTAATCTTTTTTCAATTTCTAAAACACTATTAATTCTTTGCATGTTTCTTTCACCTTCAAATTTAGTAGTTAAGAAAGTTTTAACTATTTCTTTAGCTACACCTGGTCCAATTACCATACTACCCAGTGTTAAAACATTTGCTCCGTTATGATGACGACTATTTTCTGCAGTATATATTTCGTTAGCACATGCGGCAAGTACACCAGGTACTTTATTAGCCATCATCGCAGATCCTATTCCTGCACCATCAATCATTATACCTAAGTCGCATTTTTTTGTCGAAACTGCATGTGAAACTAAAAAGGCATAATCTGGATAATCACATCTAACTTTATTATAAGTTCCAAAATCCTCATATTGAATATGTAATTCTTCACTTAAATATTCTTTAATTACTTCTTTTAACTCAAATCCACCATGATCACAACCAACTGCTATTTTCATATTTACGTCTCCTTCTTGTTTTTACTAAAGACGTTTTTACCTTCAATATCGATATAATCAACAATTGCCATAATTGTAGCATCAACAGGTTTGTTTTGAGTAAGTTCTGTTAATCTAGCAGAACTTCCTGCAACAACTAAAACTATTTCTGAATTTCCAGCACCAACAGCGTCAATTGCAACAGCTGGTTTACCTTCATTTTCAAAAGTAACTAAGTTTACAGGTTGTACAACTTGCATCTTTAAACTATTCATTCTCGGATCTTTTTGTGTTGCCACAACAGTTCCGATTATTCTAGCAGCATACATATAATCTCCTCTTTCCTGGTACTAATAAGTACCTGTTGAAGGTTTTGTACCTTTAACAATAGCGATTCCTGAACTTGTTCCTATTCTACTTGCACCTGCAGCCATCATTGCTCTAGCTTTTTGTGTATCTCTAACTCCACCTGAAGCTTTAACTCCCATATTAGGTCCTACAACTTTACGCATAAGTCTAATATCTTCTATTGTTGCTCCACCTGTATTAAATCCAGTTGATGTTTTAACAAAATCAGCTTTTGCCATTTTCGCAATAGTACAAGCTTTAATTTTTTCTTCATCATTTAATAAAGAAGTTTCTAAAATAACTTTAACTAATGCTCTACCTTTAGCTGCATTTGTTACACCTTCAATATCTCTTTTAACAGTATTCCAGTCACCTGATTTAAGTGCACCAATATTGATAACCATATCTATTTCATTTGCACCATTTTTAAGTGCATCATATGTTTCATCAATTTTAGCTCTTGTAGAAGATGCCCCTAAAGGGAACCCTACAACACAACAAGTATCAACTTTAGTACCAGCTAAAAGACGAGAAACTAAAGTCACATAGTGTGTATTAATACATACTGACTTAAAGTTATATTCAATCGCTTCTGCACATACTTTTTTGATATCTGCTTCAGTTGCTTCTGGCTTTAATAACGTGTGATCGATAATTGATGCGATATCATTATTATTAGTTGCATCAATTTTGTTTGCTCCGTTATTCTCACTTGCTATCTTACGATATACTTCCTCAGCAATTCTGTCTATTAATTTATCTAATTCCATATTTTTCAACTCTTTTCACTTTTAATTTTTATTACTATTTAAGTAATTCTTCAACATCTGCATGAGGTCTAGGAATAATGTGTACTGACACTAATTCTCCAACACGTCTTGCTGCTTCAGATCCTGCTTCGATTGCTGCTTTAACAGCTCCTACATCTCCACGTACCATTACAGTAACCAGTCCACTACCAGTTTTTTCTTTTCCTACTAATCTTACATTTGCAGCTTTAACCATTGCATCAGCTGCTTCTATAGCTCCTATAAATCCTCTTGTTTCTACTAATCCTAATGCTTCTTTCATCTTTGTTTCCTCCGTTTTTTTAGTTTTTTATATTGATAATTATTTTGTCGCTTTTGGTGCAGCTTTAGCTTTTGCTTTAGCTTTAGGTTTTTCTAACATTAATTCAACATCTGCGTGAGGTCTTGGAATTACATGAACAGATACTAATTCTCCAACACGTCTTACTGCTTCACTTCCTGCTTCAACTGCAGCTTTAACAGCTCCTACATCTCCACGTACCATGATAGTAACAAGTCCTGAACCAGTTTTTTCTTTACCAACAATTTTAACATTTGCAGCTTTAACCATTGCATCAGCAGCTTCGATAGCTCCTACAAATCCTCTTGTTTCTATTAATCCTAATGCTTCTTTCATCTTCGTTTCCTCCATTTTACTTATTTTTTGAAAGTCTAAATTACTTTAATAATTCTTCAACATCTGCGTGTGGTCTTGGTATTACATGAACTGAAACTAACTCACCAACACGGCGTGCTGCTTCACTTCCCGCTTCAACAGCAGCTTTAACAGCTCCTACATCTCCACGTACCATTACTGTAACAAGTCCGCTACCAGTTTTCTCTTTTCCTACTAATCTTACATTAGCAGCTTTAACCATTGCGTCAGCAGCTTCGATAGCTCCTACAAATCCTCTTGTTTCTATTAATCCTAATGCTTCTTTCATTTTTCAGTTCTCCTTTCTTTCTATTTTTTTTATAAAAGTGTATTTAATATTTCTTTACTAATTCTTGGAATTACTGCTGTGTGAGCAATCATTCCGTCTTCCTTATTTGCTACTACTGCAGCTTCTACAGCTGCTTTAACACTACTAACATCTCCAGTTAACACTATAAATGCTTTTCCTCCTAGACCTCTTCCTAATCTTATTTCAATAAGATCTACATCTGCAGCTTTTACAGCTGCATCTGATACTAAGACTGCAGTTGCTAAACTATAAGTTTCAATAATTCCTGCAGATCCTCTAGGTTCAAAGTCTGTTGTTTGACTAAGTGCACTGAATACTTGCGGATGAATATTTGCAATCAGGATATCGTTAATTAACGATTTACCTGATGTTTTTGCTCCTACTTCTATTGCGCTTTTTACAGCTGATACTTGGCCTCTTACCATTACTACATATTTCCCAGGACATGATGCATATGCTCCTACTAATTTTACATTAGCAGTTTTAATTATTGCATCTCCTGCTTCAATTCCTCTAGCTATACTATTAAGTTCAATCATTCCTAATGCTTCCATATACACACCTCCTAAGCCTTAACTTCTATATATTCATTAGTTATTTTTATTACACTTCCATTAATACTTGCGTGAATATTTGCTCCAAGTTTATCATTACATGATGCAATTAATGTTCCTTTACTTACTCTGTCACCAATACTTACTAGTGAAGTTGCTACAACTCCAATGTGTTGTTTTAATAATATTTTAACTTGATTAGTTTTGAAAATATTATTATCTAGTGGTGCAGGTAAATCATAATCAGGTAATTCAAGTCTTGCTATCAATCTTTTAGTTGGTACTTTTTTACTTTCTCTTAAATCATCAGTTTCGTAAGGAACAACTTTTTCTGTTTTAGCTCCTTTGCTAAGTAAACTTGATTTAACCATTGTAGTTATCTTTCCTGGATCTAAATCCATTGGACAAGCATATAAACTACATAAGTTACAGTTATTACAAGATACTACTGAAGAGATAGTTCCTAAAGCTCCTGGATCTTCATTAGCAAGTCCTCTCATTACTTTATGTGGTTCAGTATTTAATCCTAAAATATTTTTAGGGCACATATCAGTACACATACTACATTGACAACAAATTGCTTTTGTTAAGTTAAGATCTGTTTCAGTTGGTCTTGTTTTCTTAATTACTAAACTATGTAATTTAGGTAGGATAATAATTCCTCCAGTTAACTTTGTAACTGGTGCATCCCAATCGTCTTCAACATCACCCATCATTGGACCACCAACTATGATACTATAGTTTTCAATATCTTTTGGTCCACCACATGCATTAATTAGTTCACTATACGGTGTACCAACTGGTGCAATAAATGTAGTTGGATTATCTACTTCTCCTGTAACAGTAATTACTCTTTCTGTAACTGGAACGTTTCTTGCTATATTTATTGTTGTTAATACATTAATTACTACAACTCCAACATCAAGTGGAATCCCCATAAGAGGAACAACTTTTTTTGTTACTTCATAAACAAGTTGTACTTCATCTCCTGCTGGGTAGTAATCTTTTATTATTTGTAATCTCATATTAGGTATATCTTTAACAATATCTTCAAGATTAACTATTGCGTTTGCGTATTTAGCTTTTAAACAAATAACACCTTCTTTAGCTCCTGTTTGAGCTATAGCAATTTTTAACCCATCAACAACATCTTGACTTGAAAACTCCATTAATTGTTGATCTACTCGGAGTAATGGTTCACATTCAGCTCCATTAATTATTACTAATTCTGCTTTAGCATTTAATTTAACATGTGTAGGGAATCCTGCCCCACCAGCACCTACAATTCCGGCATCTTTAATTCTCTTTATATAATTTTCCATCATTTATTCACTCCTATTATACAATTCTAAATCCACCAGATAATGTACATCTTCTTATTCTTGTAAAACTTCTAGCAGAAGTTAATCCTTCTCCTGTAGGTGTTGCAATTGTAAGAGTAGTAAATCCTTCTCCTTCAATTCCTAATCCTGCAAATGATGGAGCATTTTTTACAAAGATTGATGTATTTAAAGCGCGTGCTGCTTTAGTTAAATTAGATACAGATTCACTATGCATAATAGCTGTATGAAGACAACCGTCTTCAGCTATTACTGCTTTTTCTATAGCTTCGTCTATTGAGTAAACTCTTACTATTCCAAGAACTGGCATTAACATTTCAACTGTAATAAATGGATGATTTTCAGATACTTCAGCAGTTATTAATCTAATATCTTGATGAACCATAATGTTACATGCTTTTAATATTTCAACTGCAGATTTTCCTACATGTTTTCTATTAACAACAGTATCTCCATTTTTATTTTTAGTAAATACTTCTTCAGTTACTAAATCTATTTCATGACGCTTAAGTTCGTAAGCTCCATTACTTACCATTTCTTGTTTAAATTCATTAATTACACTATTAATTACAAATGCTTCTTTTTCAGCAATACATAAAATATTGTTATCAAAGCTTGCTCCTCTAAAAACATCATTAGCTGCTTTTTTAATATTAGCAGTTTCATCTACTATTACAGGAGGGTTACCAGGTCCAGCTGCGATTACTTTTTTACCACTTTTCATAGCTACTCCAACAACTGCTTCTCCACCAGTTACTACTAAGATTCTAACATCTTTATGTGTCATTATTACTTTACTAGTATCCATTGTTGGTGTAAGTGGTGCTGTAAGTAATTCTCTTGGTCCTCCTACAGAACTAATTGCTTTATTTAATATTGATATAGTTTCAGATGTAACTTTTTTTGCGCTTGGATGTGGGTTATAAACAACACCATTCCCAGCAGCAACCATACTAATACTATTATTAATTATTGTTGAACTAGGATTAGTTGATGGAGTTATTGAACCAATTACTCCATAAGGTGCTAGTTCAACCAAAGTCATCCCGTCATCTCCAGTAAAAGTACTTGAGCTTAAATCTTCAGTACCAGGAGTTTTTTCAGCTGCGAGTACATTTTTAATGATCTTATCTGCTACTCTACCAAATCCTGTTTCTTCATGAGCCATTATAGCTAACTTCTCAGCGTTTTCTAAACTTGCTTTACGCATAGCTTCAATAATTTCTTTACGTTTCTTCATGCTTAATTCCATTAGTTGTTTTTGTGATTCTTTTGCTGCGAGTATTGCATCTTCTACATTTTCAAAGATACCTACATACCCTGTATTATAACTATTAGTAGGTGTGTTAGGTTTAGTAACTACATCATTCCCGTATTTTCTTTCCATCTCTTCAGTTAGTTGTTTTATTAAATCATTTGTACTCATTATTTAGCCTCCTCATTATATTCAATTCCAATTTTAAATTCGCGTAGTTTATCTTTTGCGAGTGGAGTAATTAATTGTTTTCTACTCATTATTAATGACTTTAATCCGTTTTCTCTTAAATTTAATACATAGCTTTCTGTGATTAAATCAATATCATTTAATGCCGATACATTACTTTGTTGAATATTTGTTACGTTAATTCCAATATTTCTGATTTCATAAACTATATTTGCTATTTTATTGAACATTAATCCATTTGTATTTATCATGATATTTATTGATTTATTAGACATTAAACTTTCTAATATAATATGATTAATATCATCAAGGTCGTCAGTTTCTGATAAAGCTTTTAACTGATTTATTTTAAGTCCAAGAATTATGATAGTTTCGACTGCATCAAGAATATTTATAAATTCACTATTTTTAATATCAAAATTTATGAATTTTAAATTCCTGTTGTTTTCAATATGATATGTTTTTGAGAACTCTTCACTTGATCCTAAATATAAATCATTGTTTGGATAATTCTTAATAATGAAATTAAGATATTCTTTAAATCCTAATCCAATGTTAGGAACTAAAATCAAACATGATTTGTCACTGATTTTAAAATCAGTTTTAAAATCTAATTTCTCAAATATGTTGTCGGTAACTACCTTAGCAAGTTTATCAAGATTTTTTACTTCCATATTCCACGACCTTTCTATAGTTTATTTATATAGATACGACTTATTTATTACTTAATATGTCGTTTATTTCTATAATTGTGCTAGCTTCTAAGCTTGCGCCACCAATCAAGAATCCAGAAACACTTTGAGCAAGTGCTAATTCTTTTACGTTTGATGGTTTCACACTACCTCCGTATAACAACGGAATATCTTTTCCTAAATCATTTCCATATTCATTTACTAGAAATTCTCTTATAAACATATGAGTTTCTTCTACTTGAGCAGGTGAAGCTGTTTCACCTGTTCCTATTGCCCATATTGGTTCATAAGCAATAATTACATCCTGTAATTCGTTTCCACTAATTCTAATTAACCCTTCTCTAATTTGATTAGATAAGTGTTGTCTATAGTCTCCACTTCTTCTTTGATCTAGGTTTTCACCGATACAAAGAATTGGGATAATTTGATTTTGGACACAAATTCTTACTTTCTTAGAAACTAATATATCACATTCATCAAATAACGTTCTTCTTTCTGAATGTCCTATAATTGCATATTTAGCACCAAACTCTTTTGCTACTGCATATGATAACTCTCCTGTGAAAGCACCACTTTCTTTAGGGAATAAGTTTTGAACACCATAAAGAACTTTGCTGTATCTTAATTTTTCCTCAAATAAATATAGATAAGGATTAGGTGGAGCAATAATGATTTTGTTCTTATCTCCAAAGTCATGATTAGCTACGTCATCTAAAAATGATATAACCTCTTGTTTTGATTTATTCATTTTCCAGTTTCCTGCAATAATGAATTCTTGACTGTCTAAAACACTTTTAACAATCTCGTTTCTTACAATCTCTTCAATATCTCTTTTATCCATAATTATTAACTCCTTATCTTGTAATTAGTTTTTCAGATCCTCTTAAAATTAATTTTGTTTCAAGTAAAACTTCATTAATTGATGTAGGTTTTACTTGCTCATCTTCTATTAAATCAAATAACATCTCTGCGGCTACTTCTCCCATTAATTCAGTTGGTCTTGATACTGTTGAAATACCCATATTCATTATTTCAAACATATCAACATCATCAAATCCGATTAATGCCATATCTTTAGGGATAGATAATCCACTTTCAACAAGTGCCTTAACACATCCTTGAGTCATCATATTGTTTGCTGAGAATATAGCAGTAGGTCTTTTCTTAAGTTTTAGTATTTGCTTTGTCATTTTATATCCGCTTTCAAGTTTGAAATCTCCATAAAATACATAATCATTATTTACTTCCATATCATTACTTTTCAAAGCATTCTCATATCCATAAAATCTCTCTCTACCAGGTTTACTTGACATAGGTCCTGAGATTATAGCAATATCTTTATGACCTTCTTTAATAAATGTATTTACTGCATCAAAAGATCCAGATATATTATTTACGAATACTGAATTAAAATGAGAGATGTTAATACCACGGTCTAGTAGTACAACAGGTACTCCAATATCTTCTAGTTGGTATAAGTATTTAGAATTGTATCCAACTTGATCTGTTTTAGGAGTAATTATCAATCCCATAATGTTATTCGTTTTAAATAAATCTAGATATTTTAATTCTTTTTCAATTTCTTCTTCTGTATTACATACTAATAAACTGACATTCATCTTGTCAGCTACTTTTGATATTCCTTTAATTACTTCTCCAAAGAATGGATTTGATATATCAGGTATAACAACACCGATGATATTCGTCTTAGTATTCTTTATTGAATGAACTAATATTCTATCTTGATTAGCTAGTTCATCAAACGCTTTGAATACAATCCTTTTGGTCTCGTCTTTAACATAACCACTATCATTCATCACCCTAGAAACTGTAGCTACAGATACTCCAGCTTTTATTGCGACATCTTTATTCTTTATCATAAGCTACACCCCCTTTTACAATGAATGTAATTTTCTTTCATATTCTATATATGCTTATTATCTTATATTATAACCGTTTACTCTAAATTTGTCAAATAATAAAAACGGTTACATTGATATATATATGAAATATTATTACACATATGAAATTTTCTTCCACATTTATTACATACTTTTTCACAATATTTTCTTAGAATTCTTAGATGAAGTATATTAACAAAGAAGCAAATAAAAAAAGACACCTATAATTTTCATTATAGTGTCTCTTTAAAAATAAGTTTTATTTCATTAAAATATTATCAAGCTTTTATAGCCCATCTCATTTTAGTAGAACGGGCACGTCTATTAATACTACATTCTTCTGCTGATGGTCTAATAATATCAGAAGCAATTTCTTTATATACTCCTTCTCTTAATAAACGCTTAAAAGATTTTTTTACAAGACGATCTTCACCAGAGTGGAAAGAAAGTATTGCAACTCGTCCACCAGGAGCTAAAATATCTGGTAATTTTTCTAAGAAGTTATATATAGCTTCAAATTCTCTATTCACATCAATTCGTAACGCTTGAAAAGATCTTTGACAAGACTTTTTAATTTCCTTATCTCTATTACCTTTTGGAATAAATTGTAAAGCGTCATTTATTATTTGTTGCAGCTTAGTCGTTGTATTAATATGAGTTCCTTTTTTTATCTCAGAAATTATTGCCTTAGATATTACTTCAGCATGAGGTTCATCTGCGTTTTCTATCAACATACCTTCTAAAGCAGGTTGTGAAATTCTTCTAAGTCTAGTTGCGGCTGATACTCCAACTTCTGGATTCATTCTTAAATCAAGTGGACCTTCTTTTTTATATGAAAATCCTCTTTCAGGATTATCTATTTGCATTGATGATACTCCAAGATCAGCTAATACAAAATTAAATTGTTCTGTCTCATCCATTACTAAATCTATATTAGAAAAGTTTAATTGCTTAATTGTTAATATTTTCTCATCATATCCCAACTTTTCTAAACGCTCTCTTGTTTTAGGTAATTCAACCGGGTCTATATCAAGTGCATACAAATGACCTTTAAAATCTAAACATTTAAGCATTTCTAAAGTATGTCCTCCATAACCTAAAGTTGCGTCTAATCCAATTTGTCCTGGTTTAATTTGTAAGAAATCTAGTATTTCATTAACACAAATTGAAATATGCATACCCGCAGGTGTACTACCCTTTTGAATAACGTGTGTTATAGTATCTCCATATTTCTCTGGATTTAATTCTTTATATTTATCTTTATAAGATTTAGGATATTTTCCTTTATATCTAACACGTCTCTTATGTACTTTTTCTTGATTATCATCCATTATTTAATCTCCGCCTTTAATATCTTTTTCATAGTATATCATTTTCTAACACTTTTGTGAATAATACAAGATCAAATATAATCTAAAAATTAATTTAGAACTTAAAATTTTAGAAAAGAATTGACAAAGATAATCAAGTAATGTAGACTATATTTGAACGGTGTTCAAATGAGGTGATGTATTGAAAAAACTAGAGAATCAAAAAGAATTAATTTATAATACAGCTAAAGAAATTCTACTATCTGAAAATGTTGATAAGTTTAGTATTAGAATGATTTCACGAGAGTGTAATATTGGGATGGGAACAATCTATAAATACTATGGAAATAAAGATGATATTTTAATAGATATCACACAGGAATTATGGATGTCTTTCCTAAAAGAAATCACAAATAAGGAATTCAAGGGAAAAACTTTTATTGAACGTATAGATTTTTACTTCTTTATGCTGAAAAAATACAGTAAAACTTTTAACTATACCATATTATCAAAAAAGCTATCTACATCATTTAAAATAGCTGGAAAGTCTCACCATCAAAAAGCCCAAAAACACTTTGTTAAAGTTATAATTAATGATCTAAATTTGTATTTTTCAATTAATACTGAAGAAGCTAAAGTTATTTCAGATTTTATATGCAACAATTTAATTTCATTAATAACTATGACTGGGTATTCTTATGATACATTCAGAATTATTTTAGAGAAAATTATTAAACCACTCAAGGAGAAAACATTATGAACTATTTCGAAGTCGCTTTTGATATATTATATTTAGTAAGTGTCATTAGCTTATCAATTATTATTTTTACTAGAGGAATTAAGAAACACCACAAAGCTACTATGTTATTTGGTATTATGGGATTCTTATTAGGATTTGGTGATTCATTTCATCTTATACCTAGAATTATTGCTCACTTAACAACAGGACTAGAAGATTATCAAATGGCTCTAGGAATCGGAAAACTAATTACTGGTATTACAATGACAATATTTTACTATTTAATTTATCGTTACTATGTACTATTAACAGAAAAAGATAGCCAAACTATTCATACAACAATTATTACTTTAATGATAATTCGATTTATCTTGTTAGCATTACCAGGAAATGATTGGATTAACAATGGAAATAGTTTATTCTATGGCATACTAAGAAATATTCCATTCGCTATTTTAGGTTCACTTATTGTTGTTTTATTCTTAAAAATAGGTAAAGAAAAAGAATATAGATTATTTAAAAAAATGGGTGTATGGATTATTGTATCCTTTGTGTGCTACACAATAGTTGTTGTGGGTAGTGGATTCATTCCTGTACTGGGTGCATTCATGATACCTAAAACTATTGCATACTTCATAATTATCTACATAGGATTTAAAAACTAATAAAAAAATAGGCTGATTAATAAAAATCAGCTTATTTTTTTATTCAGATCTTATTTAGTTTGCTTTTAATCTTCAAAATATTCGTATGCATCAATGATATCTAAATACACACCATCAAACTCTGCATCTAGAATCTTTTTAAGATAAGAATTGTTGTTTCCATATATTAAACTTTGCCATGCTTCATCCCAGTACTTAACTTTATAGTTGCCTGGCCAGTTAGGATTTTCCTCAGAAAGCCATGTTGGGCTATGATTTTCCCAGTCACTTTCCCAGTAATATCTATAGTCTTCTGCTTCTCCAATACTCATGTAAGCTATTACTAACCGTGTTCCACCATTTTGTTTAACTTTAAGTGATTCTACATCACTAGCGGTTAGCTCATATTCATCAAAAAAGAATAAATCAATAATAATAACGTCATAATTTGTATTATGAATTGCACTTAAATAAGCTTCTTTTGAATTAAAAGAAGCTGTGTTAAGTAAATAAAGAAAGTTCTTTGCTTCAATTAATGAAGTAATATTTAAACTATTCATATTAAATGGAGTTATTGGATATCCAGGTATATTGTCTAGTTCACGGTGATCTGCAGCAAATGATATATGATTTCTAACTGCATTTTGACTATATGAGTCATTCATATATGACTCTGTAGAACAATAATCAGTTACAAGTACTTTAATTCCATTACTTAAAGCTATATCCATAAATGTTTCCATATATTCTCTTTCAGAAACTGTTGTTTTTATATTATCATTATTGTAACCATAAAATAAATCTTCTCTCCCAACACCATCAATGGCGTTAAGATATTCCATTACAGGTTTTCCTGTTTCTTCCCCATTTTCTGTCATTAATTCATGTCCGTTTTGAGGTATAATTATAAAATCAGAATTTTTATCTTTAGCATATGCACTTATACCTTGAACAAAATCTCTCATACTTTGTCTATAATTTATATCATCAGGAGTTTCCTGATATAAACCACAGCCACTTAACACAAATATTATAATTGTGATAGTAACTAACAATATTTTCTTCATAATATCCTCCAAAAGTTTTTTATATGATATATTTATTACTAATATTTTTAAAAAATTAATGTGTCTTTCTTAATAATTAGTATATCACATAACTATTATTCTAATAAAAAAGTCTATTCCCTAGAATAAACTTTACTTACATCTAGTGGAGCTGGGGGTTCCCAAAAGGGTACCCGCATCCACAATTAGTTACTTTGTTTATTATATATTATCTTTTGGCATTATATTATCTGAACTTGAGATAATCTCTTTGAATTTTTCTTTAAGTATTTTGACTAATTTAGGATCAAATTGAGTTCCACCATTATCAATAATTTCTTTTAAAGCTTCCTCATCTGAAATCTTATCGCGGTAAGTTCTCTCGCTAGTCATTGCATCAAATGCGTCAGCTATAGAGATAATCCTAGACTTTATAGGTATTTCTTCTTGTTTTATCCCTCTCGGATAGCCCATCCCATCCCATCTTTCATGATGATTTAAAACAATATTGGATATTCCTCTCATAGGTTGAGTTGAGTTCAAAATTCTAAATCCTATCTCAGAATGGTTTTTCATTATTGAGTATTCATCCGAAGATAATTTTCCCACTTTATTGATAATTGATAAAGGAGTAATAATTTTCCCTATATCATGTAGTAATCCTGCTGTCTTAACTTCAGCAATATCTTGTCTACTCATTCCAATAGCAATTGCTATTTTCTCACTTATTAATGATACACTTCTAGAATGTATCTCTGAATTCTTATCTTTTTCATATAGAGTGTTTAGAATTGTCTCTATTGCGTTACTTCTCATTGAAGGTATTTTAAGAAGTTTTTCTCGATACATAAGATCTTCAGCACTTCTATATACATCCTGAATAACTTCGTATTCCATTGTTTTACTCTTGTATCCAAAAGATATTGATAATTCTAATGATTCAATTTTTATTAATGCGCTTTTCTTATTTATGGTGTTTATTATCTTTTCAGCATCTTTTTCATTAGTGTTAGGCATTACAATTACAAATTCATCTCCACCAATTCTAGCAATTAAATCCTGTTCTTTACATGATTCAGTAATTATATTTGATGCATAAATTAACAGTTTATCACCAGATTCATGACCAAATGCATCGTTTATTAATTTTAGTCCATTTATATCAGCCATAACAATTGTTAGTGGTAAATTTTCTGATTTATCATAGTATAAAAGATTTTTCTCAAAATATCGTCTATTATGTAATCCAGTTAAAAAGTCGTTATTCGCAGTGAATTCTAACAACTTCGTTGCTTGTTTTCTTTCTGTTATATCTTTAAAAGTGCAAACAGCACCACTAATTTCACCGTTTTTAATTTGGGGCGTCTGTGAAAACGCTACCGAAATGGTTGTACCATCTTTTCTCCATAATACCCCATCTATTATGATATGTTCTCCTTTAGCTAAAGCATTAGAAAAACGGCATTTATTAGAAGGATACGGAGTTCCATCTTCAAATGAATGATGGATTAAATCATGCATATTTTTACCAAGTATTTCTTCTTTACTATCAAATCCTAGAATTTCTAGAAAACTTTTATTAACAAAAGTACAGTTTTCATTTTTATCAACACCATAGATTCCTTCTAGAGTCGAATTTAATAGTAATTCCATCTCGTATCTTTTTTGTTGTTTTTCTGATAAATCTCTAAATACTAAAACAACACCCGTTATTTCTCCATTAGGATCTATTATTGGAGCAGCACTATCTTCGATAGGACTTTCTTCTCCTATTTTTGATAATAGAATAGTGTGGTTGGCGAGCTCTTGTGCACTCCCACTTTTTATAACTTCGTTAACAATATTACTGCTTTTGATTTTTGTGTATTCATTAAAAATATTAAATACTTCTTCAATATTCTTTCCAATTGCTTCTTCTTGTTTCCATCCTGTTAAATTTTCTGCCACTACATTTATCAAAGTTATTATTCCACTTTTGTCTGTTGCAATTACACCATCACCTACAGATAACAAAGTGATTTCTGATTGTTGTTTTTCTTTAATAAGTTCAGATACCAATTTTTCTCTTTCGGTTACATTATCATATCTAAAAAACATCAATAAACCGTAAGCAACAGTAACTATTGGATATACTATTAAAACTGAAGGTGATACTTTAATAATTAAATCAAATCTTATGTCTTCTGGCAACGCTAAAAACATAATCAACATAACTACATGAACTACAAAAGCAAATATATAGAATTCAATTAATCTGCGAATCTTCTTATCCATTATTTTACTATAACGAAATTTCCTAAACAAAAGACCAATTATGCCAGAAGAAACTATAACTAAGACACCAGTAACAACTCCAGATCCCCCGTCTGAAATTCTTAATATCGATGCGGATATTACAACAATTAAAACAGGAATAAATCCAAAGAAAAATGCTGCCACACTAATAAGAATTGATCTAGTGTCTAGAACAACTCCTTGGGCAACCTCAAAAGGATTTAACATTACAAAGATAACAATCATTGATAAGAACAATCCAATTATTAATGATTGAATTGTTTTATTTATTGATTTTTCAATTGGTATTATAGAATATAAAATTCCAAGTCCTAAAAGCAGAATAGCATTATTAATAATTCCCATTAACATTTCGTTTCCCATATGGACCCCCTATTAGAGGAGGTGAGACGTGCAAAAAAGAACACATATATAAAGTACTAAAATTCAACAAAAAAACGACTCACAACTCTCTCTACGACTTAATTATAACACTAACAATGAAATTCTCAATATATAATTTTTTTGCACCAAATGTTATAAAAAAAACGGCCTTAATAATCCGTTTTATTCCAATTTCAGTCATCCACATGTATCTTTAAATTATATGACTCTAAATGTATTTGAAAATTCTGCTAAATAAAGATATAAAAAGGCCATCAATAACTGATGGTCTTTCGTTTTAATAATAATATTGGTGGAGTTGATGGTCCCTGTGACTTATTCGCGTCCGGTGCAGGTTTGTTCGGTGGAGAATAAACTCCTCAAAGTTTATTTGGTACAACACAGGTACATATGTTGGAGCCCATATTAAGATTTTTTCAAAACCTGTGTTCTGTGAGTATTTTCATAATGTAATCATAATTTTCTTTCCTATGAGGAACAGTACAATCAATACAACTTTTAATTTCTTTACCATTTTTCAACTTAATCATCTTATATGTTCCTCCACAATCACTAAACTCATATAACGGGCAAAAACAAAACAAACAATTAAAGTTATCAACTGGGAGATCATGACATGGAAAATATTCACATTCTTTATTACAAAAATATTTATAACTATTTTTTTCTTTCACAGTTTCCTCCTTAAAAGCATTTTTACCTTAGTAGTTCTAACGCAGTAACTTTTTTTATTATTTCTTTATCAATATCATTAAGTTTTTTATACTCGATTAGAATACACGTTGATGGACCTGCACTTTTATTTAGATCTATTTTATCAGATACAAACTTTTTATCTAGTAACATCTTAGTTCTATGATTAATACCTTTAGATCCTACAGGGATAATTAATGAAATATCTTTGTGATTTAAAAGATACTCAAATTCTTTTAATGTAACAATATCGTCTTTTTGATTTATTATTTCAATACCAATTAATGGTTTTCCTACTACAGCATATTTTTTATATCTAGTGTTTATATATTGCTGTTTTTCACCTATTACTGTCACACTAAAAGCTGATTCTTTCATTATATAATTGCTTTCAGTACTACTTGTATATGGTATCTTATATCCTATTTCATCAAATACTCTATTTATACCTTTGATAATTTTATTATATGCGTCGTTACCATTAAAATTTGCAAATGTGAACGATAACAATTTAGTGTTTTGAGCTAAATTGTCAATTATTGCATTACGCAAAGTGAAATATGATACAACATCATATGAAACTTGAATTGTATCATTAACTTTTTCACCAATACTTCCTGCATTATCTGTAGTAACTATAAGCTTATTTTTAGAGTCTATTATTATTTCATTCATTTTAACTTCACTTCAATTCCATATATAATGTTGTATGTAGAATCTGATACAGACACAAGATATTTATATAAAGAGCCAACATCATCTCTTAACTCTCTGTGAAGTTTATTAATAGGGACAACTCCATTTGTAATAATATTCCCAATAATGATTTTATTGTCAAATGAAAGTTTTTTTAAATACTTTATAGGGTCTTCATCTTTCTGTAAGAGAAATAGTACAACATCATCAATATTGTTAATAATATCATAATCAAGAATAGCATCAACGGAGTCCTTGGATATATCAAAATACTCATTTTTTTTATACTTATTCAATACGTATTCTAATTTACCGTTATATTTACCCCCAATATAGAATTCCATAAAGTAATACCCCCGTCCATAAAATTACTTCTACTATTTCTACATAAGCACCTACTACATCTCCAGTTATTCCACCAAACTGTTTAATAGCAAATCTTTTATAGTAAAGTAAATATAATATTGCAATTGTATGCAATGTTAAAACAAATAATAACTCATTTAATAATGACCCAATTATGATAGTAACTATTATATATAAAACATATACTAATTGATATTTTTTTGATAACGATCCATACATTGCTTGCAGAGAACTATCTTTTGCTTTTCTAGTATTTAAAAGTAATAAAGATTCATATATTCTTGAAATTATAGGAATCAAAATTACAATGTAAACTAAATCATTATTTAATACTACTTCATTAATAACTGTAAGTTTTATAAGAAAAAGAACAAGTAAAAAAACGACAGCAAAAGCTCCTACATTTGAATCCTTCATTATTATGAGTTTTTTTGGAATCTCTCTACGACTAAAATGCGCATCACAAGTATCCATAAATCCATCTAAATGAAGTCCTCCAGTTATAAAAATAAAAAACACTACAATAATCGAACTTTGTAATAGTGATGAAATAGGTGCAATCTCCATAAATTTTATTAATCCAAAAAATATTGTTCCTATTATTATTCCAATAAGAGGAATAAATAAAGGAATATATTTATTTAATTTATCTTCCCATTTTAAATAAGGAACAGGTATTGTTGTAAAATACCCTAATGATATTATAAATATCTTAAATATCTTTTTCATTTTTGTCCCTCCAAAATATTTACACAAATTCCCGCTTCGCATATATAAACATAATCTGCTATTTGTGAAATACTAACTGAAAGTTTTCCTAATACTTCTAAAAAATCTTTAGTTAATTCTGAATAATCATCTACTTCTTCAAAAACATTATTTGTTACTATAACAAGCTTATCAGTATTTTTACTAATTTCAACAATAGCATTATAAATTGATTCAATAATATAACTTTTATCTTTGCCCTCAATCAATTCATTAGTTACTAAATTGGTTAAACAATCTAATAGTATTTCCTTATTATTATATTCAATATTATAACTAAAATTATTATACACTTCATAATTATTCCACGATTTATCTCTTCTTTTTTGATGAGCTATAATTCTTTTTTTTGTTTCTTTATCAGAGAACTTCATTGTTGCAATATATACTTTATTATTATTTATAAGTGATTCTGCAAATAATGACTTATTACTACGAACTCCCCCTGATACTAGAATTAGCATTATAAATCTATCCTAATACTATGAAGTGGAAAATATATAAAGATAGCTACGCAAATATTAACTAAACTAGCAATTATAAGAGGAATTTGTAATGGAAGAATATATGCTGCTGGTACTCTTAGTAAAAATATTAAAAACGGAAAAGACAAATATGTATTTAATAATGTAGCAATTATTACAGCTATTACTATTCTATAGATTTTATCTTTTTTAAATATTAGACCAAGTGCATATGCTGAAATAAACATAGATAATGCAATAATTATATGACTAGGTATTCCTAGAGGGGCACCATGGATAAGGGCTGTTACTAAATGTCCAAAAAGGGCGATAATTCCTCCTGAAACTGGATTTATTAAAATTGCGACTAAATATCCTGGTATAGCATCAAAAGCTAATGTTGGGAATCCAGGTATTGGAATGTTTGCAAATATAGCACTAAGTGCAATCATTAATCCCGTAAATGTAATGCGTCTAACTCCTTTATTCATCTTTTCCTCCATTAAATATTTTTTTATAATACTCTAAATTGGATAGCCATAAAATATGTGGGTATCCTCCTTTTATATTTTCTTTAATAACCCCTGTTATATACTCTTTATTAACAACATTATAGTAATTATCTTTTTCTTTTGAATCAATTAATTTTGAATAATGAAATTCATGACCTTTTATTTTATAACCATCTTTTGTAATAATATCTAAATATCCAAAGTGTTTAAAATCCAACATTTTTGTCATTACAATATCACTGAAAAAGAGATTTACTAGTGATGTTTTTTTATTATTAATCAGGATACTTTTTGATAAATAAATATACCCTCCGCATTCCGCGTAAATTGCTTTACTTGTTTCTTTTATTTCTTTAAATATACTCGTATTTTTGCTTAATTCTTCAACATATATTTCAGGATAGCCACCACTAAAATAATATAAGTCTGCTGTAGGTAGTGAAGTATCGTGTAAAGGACTAAAATATACAATATTTGCACCACTACACTTTAACATTTCAAGATGCAAATCATAAAAGAAACTAAATGATTCATCTTTAGTAATTGCAATTGTCTTGTTTAAAAAGATATCTTTGATGATATCAAAGTATTCAATACCCTGATAATTAAATGTATGATCAAAATCTTTTACTATCTCTCCAACGTCAATTGTTTCATTAGCAACTTCTTTTAATCTATTTAAGTTTAAATCAAGATTATCAATATCTTGAGCTTGTAGTAACCCAAGATGTCTTTCAGGTATTGTAATATCTTGTACTTTAGGGAGATATCCATAAGTTTTAATGTTTATTTCTTGCAAAGCATTTGATAAATACTGATACATTTTTTTAGAAACATTATTAATAATTACACCCTTAATGTTTAATCTTTCATCTCTTTTAATATATCCTAGTACTTCTGCTTGAATTGATGAATCTTTATGTTTACCATCAACAACAAGTAAAATTGGTGCATCAAGTGTTCTTGCTGTATGAGCTGTTGAATGATTATCTAAAGTAAATCCTAGACCTCCATATAATCCCATTACACCTTCGATAATATTTATACTTTTTTTATACCGATTAAAGACATATTTTAGTTTATCCTCTTGATAACAAAATAAATCGAGATTATATACATTTCTTTTCGTAATATATCGATAAAATGATGGATCAATAAAATCTGGTCCCATTTTAAAAGCTTGAGCATTATCTATAAGCGTTAAAAGTGCTTTTGTTATTGTTGTTTTTCCAACTCCACTATTTGTTCCAGCAATTATTATCGTTTTCATTTTATAACCTCATACGTAATTCTTCCCTCTACTAAACAAAGAATATATCCTTTCCCATTAGGAATTTCCCAATCAAAAAAAGCAACATTAGAATCTACAAGAGAAGACATAATAATTCTAATCACTCCACCATGAGTAACATAAATAGAATCTTCTGTTAGTTTATTAATATGATTCAGAAATGGAGTAATAACTCTTTCTTTAAAAGCAATATAACTCTCTCCGTTTTTTGGTATCTCATTATAGATATCATTAATCCACATCAAATAGTTAGCATCTTGTTTCAGGTCAGTATATCTTAATCCTTCAAAGTCACCAAAATCTGTTTCATTCATAAAAGGTAAACTATCAATATGCTTATAGTCCCCAAACAGTATCCTCGCAGTTTCTTCGGTTCTATTTAAACTACTTGTATAAACAGGTAAGTTCTTAATATCTTTATATATGTATTTAAGACTTATTAGCTCATCTAACCCATTCTTTGATACAGAAACATTCGATTGTCCTGTGTATCTTCTTTCTTCATTACCAACTGTTTTACCATGTCTAACTAGATATACTTTCATCTTTATACTCCTTTAAAGCTTTAATAAGTTTTAAATTTTGTTTTCTAGTCTTTACACTTACCCGAATATAATTACCATTTAGATTCGGGTAACTTCTTGTATGTCTAACAACTAACCCTCTTTTTAATAGGTAGATTATTATATCATCATCATTTTCAACTTCTATTAAAAAGAAATTCACACTAGAAGGTAAAATATTATATCCTAGTTTAATAATTCTAGATTTTAAAAATACAGTTTCTTTTTTATAAAATTCCCTTGTTTTAATTAAAAACTTTGAATCATTCAAATAGATTTCACTCGCTTTAAGTGCGACACTATTTACACTCCACGTTGGCTGTATTGAAGATAGTTTTTTTATTAGGTATTCATCCCCAAATGCGTAACCAATTCTTAATCCTGATAAATGATATATTTTTGTAAGACTTCTTAAATATAAGATATTACTATCTATATGATGTTTTTTATCTTCAATAAATTCAATATATGATTCATCAACTATCACTGTCATAGTTTTTGATAATTTCGATATTTGTAAAGATAAGTCTTCATAAAGCCCTGAAGGATTATTAGGGTTACTAAATAATAATATGTCTACATCATTTACTTCATATATATTATTAAAGTATATAATTTCAGTGTCTTTAAATGCTCTTTTGTATTCTGTGTAATCATCTTTTAATAAAGCTACTTTCTTATCTTTATATATATTTGAAAGTAAATATATAACTTCATTAATCCCATTAGTTACAATAATTTCTTCATGTTTAATGCTATGTTTAACCGATAATATATCCTTAATACTTTGATGAGTATAGTCAGGATATTCTTGAGCTAGTTTATTAATATTTAATATTATCTTCTTAGTTATAATATTTGTATTTGTCGAAAAATCAATTGCTTCTTTCGGTTTTTTTATATTAGCACTTCTATAAAACAAATCAGGATTAGCTCCGTGATTAGAATATTTCATAATATAACCCTCCTAATATAATCATTGTAATGAGTGATGATAAAAACATTACAAAATATGTTTTATTTACTACTCTTACTGTAATCTTATTTTTATTAATACCAATTTTCGCTTTATGAACAATTTGCCCAAAGTAATGTCCATCACCTTGTAACTCTATTTCAAATAAACCAGCAATTACACTTTCAGGATGCCCTGCATTAGGACTATTATTGTTTTTACGATCTTTAAAAAAGTAAAATATTCCTGTCTTTATATTTCCAACAAATATACCTGATAAAAGCATTATTATACTTCCAATTCGACTAGGAATAAAATTCAATATATCATCTGTTTTTGCTGATGTATATCCAAATTTACTATATTTATCATTTTTATATCCAACCATTGAATCTAATGTAGATGTGATTTTATAAAATAAAAGGAATTCTACTGCTAAATCAAAATATAACCCAATGAACGCAAACATGATTGGTGCTAAAACACCATCAATAGTATTTTCACTAATTGTTTCAATAAGTGCTTTGTTTATTTCTTCGTACTCTAATTCACTTATATCACGAGAAACAAGATATGAAAGGCTTTTTCTAGCACCCTCAATATTTTGTTTTTTTATTTCGTTTGTTACTTTTTTTGTTTCTATATAGAGAGACTTTGTTGCGAACAAACTATAGATAATATATATATCTAGCACAATCACTAAGTATTCAAATAATACTTGTCTTAACATATAAATAAAAAGTATTATAATTGTTTGTACTAAAATGAATAAAATAAGCCCACTTAGTACTGAATCACGATATATTTTCTTTTCAATATAGGTTATTAATCTACCAATCAAAATAACAGGATGAAAAGGAAAAGGATCTCCTAATATTAAATCTAACCCGTAAGCTATTACAATGATCATTTTATTAAGTTTAAGAAAAACTTCATATCAATATTCTCTTCAAATACTTTTGCTAGTTTTTCAAAAGACTCCTCTTTTTTTGTAGTTGTATTTACAATATCTTTAATACCTCTATTATTTTTAGTTCTAATATTATTTAACCAGTCATTTCTGAATTTATCATTATGGAATATTCCATGTAGATACGTCCCAATAACTTGATTATGATTATATGTGGATCCATCAAGCTCCCCAGTTTCTAAAATTGAAAAATAATTATCTGTAAGATAATTTGTTTTTCCTAGATGAATTTCGTAACCATTTAGCTTGTTGTTTGTTTTCAATTCCGTAGCTGTAACTTGTCTAACATTTTTTGATTCATAAAATTCTGTTTTAATATCAAATATTCCTAGAGCATCAGTATAATCAAATTCATTATTATCAACACTATTAACATCAATAATTGATTTCCCTAATATTTGATAACCACCGCAAATTCCTATAACTATTCCACCTTGATTTATATATTTAATTATTTTTTTATCTAAACCTTTTTCTTTCAATTGGAGAAAGTCTTTAATAGTAGACTTAGTCCCCGGAATAATAATTGCATCTGGTTTATTAAATTTTTCAATATTATCAATTACTCTAATATTCACATCATCCTCATAAATAAATGGTTCAATATCAGTATTATTAGATATACGTTCCATTTTGATTACACCAATATCTAAATTCCCTTTTGTTTTTGTAAATAAAATCTCACTTTGTGCATCTTCTGTTTCAATATGAATATCTTTTAAATATGGAATAACACCAAGTACTTTTACTCCTGTGTATTCTTCAATCCATACAAGACCATCATTTAATAAGTTTATATCTCCTCTAAACTTATTAAAAATTATTCCTTTAATTCTATGTCTATGTTCAAATACTAATTCTAAAGTCCCAACGATTGAAGCAAAACTTCCTCCTCGATCAATATCAACAACAAGAACAACATCTACATCAGCATGCTCTGCGATTCTCATATTAACAATTTCACGATCATTTAAATTAACTTCAGCTGGACTTCCTGCACCTTCAATTACAATATATTCATGAAATGATTCATGTTTTTTTAATGCTTTTTTCACTTCTTCAATTCCTTTTGTTAAAGTAAACTCTTTAGTATATTTAAATCCATTTAAACTTTTATAAACGAGACCATTTAAAATTATTTCACTTTCTGTATCCATTTTTGGTTTAAGTAAGATTGGATTCATATAGACATTAGGTATTACTCTAGCAGCCTCTGCTTGTGCACCTTGAGCTCTTCCCATTTCAAGAGAGTTAATTGTAACATAACTATTATTTGACATATTTTGACTTTTAAAAGGAGCGACGTTAAGTCCCATATTAGAAAGCACTCTACATATTGCTGTTACAATATAACTCTTACCAACATCACTAGCAGTTCCTTGAATCATAATACCTTTCATTATGTCCACTCCTTATAGTGTTCAATCATGTATTTTTTTATATCTAACCCGTATAACTCATTAATCATGTCTGTATCAAATACTCTATTTGTTACATCATAACTACTAATTTCACCATTACCTAATAAAAGTATCTTGTTTGAATATTTTCTAGCAATGCTTAAATCATGGAATACACCTATAACAATTTTGTTATGTTTGTAGGCGTAAGTTTTTATATATTCTAGTAACTCTTTTTGATGTTTAAGATCTAAATGATTAGTTGGTTCATCTAGTAAAATTATCTTAGTATCTTGAGCAATTATTTGAGCCAAAAAAACACGTTGCAATTGCCCTCCTGATAATCTTGATGTGTATGTATCTCTAAGATCTTCTAATTGTGTCTTTTCTAATGCCGAATTAACGATATCTTTATCCTTTTTCGATGGTTTACCTAAAAATCCAGTTATATAGGGATATCTCCCAAGCATCACTGTATCATAAACTGACAAATCTGCGATATTTCCTTTTAATTGTGCGAAATATGATATATTTTCCGATATTTTTTTTCGACTCATCTGTGCTATATCTTCATTATTTATTGTTATAGTCGCATTTGAATTAAGAATTTTTGAAACTGTTTTTAGTAACGTTGTTTTCCCAGATCCATTTGGACCAATTATTGACAAGAAATCTCTTTCAAACAACTCAAAATTAATATCTTTTAAAACTAATTTGTCTCCTGTATATGAATAATCTAAATTTTCTACTTTAAACATTTATTTACCTCGCTTATAAAAGAATATAAAAGCAAAAAATGGGGCTCCAATTAATGCCGTTATTGATCCAACAGGTAGTTCACTTGGGGAAACAATTGTTCTAGCTATTAAATCTGTAAGGATTAAGAATATGCCTCCAAAGAGAAAACTTATTGGTAATAATGTAAGATGTTTTTGTCCATATATCCTTTTTACAATATGTGGGGATACAAGTCCTACAAAACCAATTATACCGCTAATTGCAATAGCACTCCCTGTTAATGTAGCTGAAAATAATATAACTAATATTTTTACTTTTTGAGTGTTAACTCCGATATTTTTTGCGCTTTCTTCACCAAAAGCTAATGCATCTAATTCTTTATGTAAAACAAGCAAACCAAGTGATCCTATTATAACAAATGGTAGGATCCCTAATAAATGATCATAACCTCTTAAACTAAGTGATCCCATCTGCCAGAATATTATATTCTTTAATTCATCTCCTGAAAGAGCAATTACTAAAGTAAGAAGTCCATTTATAAATAAACTTGAAACAATCCCTACTAAGATTATTGTATTTGTACTGTAGTTTCTATCAATCTTACGAGCAAGATATAAAATTAAAATTACTGTTACAAGACTTGATAAAAACCCTACTACAGGTAAAAACATATTTGATAAAAATGGTGATGTTAAATGAAAAGATATTGCTATTGCAACTCCTAAACTAGCCCCACTAGATACTCCTAAAGTATATGGCGACGCCAATGGATTACGAAGTAAACTTTGGATAGCAGCACCACTCATTGCTAAACTTCCACCGATAAGTGCAGCAATTAAAACTCGAGGGAGTCTGATATGATAAATAATTGCAACATCTGTGTTCTTTACACTATCTATTAGTGATATATTAAATACTTTGTGTAATAGTATACTAAATATTTTGATGGGAGATATATAAACACTACCTATTCCAGTACCAAGTATTAGCGCTATTGTTAATAGCGCTAATAATAGTAGGTACTTGCTTTTAATCAAAGTCGTAATAATTTGGATACAAAGCTTCTGCAACTTCTCTAATACCCTCAATGATATTTTGAGAACCACGTGATGTTGAGTTTCCATTCACAACAAATACTTGGTTATTAATTACTGCATCAATAGTATCAAATCCAGTTCTACTCATAATACTAGCAACTATACCTTCAACGTTACTTTGGTTAGTTACAATTACATCTGGATTTTTACTAATAATATCTTCTACAGATACATTTAACCATCCAGATTCACTACTATATATATTATTTCCACCAACAAGAGTTACTACTTCATTTAAGAATGTTTCAGTTCCAAATGAATAAAGAGTTCCACTATAGTCTCCTATTTCAAAATAAACATTTACTTTAGTAGTAATAGTAGCCGCGATAGCTGCTATCTCATCAAACTCTGTTTGGAGATCAGTTGTTATTGTATTAGCCTCTTCTACTTTTCCAAGTACTAATCCAATAAAAGTAATATCATCTAATATTCCTTGTAGTGAATCAGCTGAAGGTATATAAACAACTGCTATTCCTGCTTCTTTTAATAATTTGAAAGGATCATCATCCCCTACTTTATTGTGCCCTGAAGCAACAACAATATCTGGTTCTAATGATATTAATAACTCAATATCAGGCTCTCTAAAATTAATGATAGCTATGTCTTCACTTAACCCTTCAGTTGGAGAGTATTTATCAACAGCTACTAACATATCTCCTAGTCCTAAACCTATAATTACTTCTGTATTAGATGGTGCTGTAGATACAATTTTAGTAATGTTTGTTGGAATTACTACTTCAGTACCTTCTCTGTCTGTAACTGTAAATTCAGTTACTTCGATTTCCCCTTTACATCCAGAAAGAGTAATAACGAATGTTAAAACCAATAATGCAATAAATAATTTTCTCATGTTTCTTCTCCTTAGTTTTTTTGAACAAAAAAAGCCATATCCTAGGGATATGACTATAAAAAACCAGATTCTATTAAAAAAACTAAAATAGCCAGTTCTATATCTCATTACCCAGGAGAAAACTTTTGGTAATGGTAGGTCTACCGGCTAAACTTCATCCTACTTTGCACCTTCCCGATTTCTCAGTGGTATTTGCATTTCGTCAGTATCACGGTTGCTGGGACAGCTTGAGTATTAACTCAATTCCCTGTTATGTCCAAAGGACACCATTACCTTTTATTCATGCAATTATACTAACACTATTACCTATACTTGTCAATATGAAAAAGATACAAAATATACTTTTTTTTATATGTGAAAATAGACTTCCCTTATGAGAAAATACTTAATCGTTTTCAAAGAAATATAAATTAATTAATATTGTAGTGTATATGCTAAATTCCTTATCTTTTAGGTTGTTTTTGATATTGTTCGTTGTATCGCAGTTAATTGCAACTTATTTTGTATTTCTTATCAATTGGTAACAGGTAATAATAGGTACGATTAGGGTCCCTGAAGAGTACCCGTGTCCAGGTATAATTATCTAATTACTTTAAGCCATAACAATTCAGATTCCATCACAAATTCTGAAATTAATTGAATAAACTTAGAATAGTCCATCGTAGTATGTGCAAAATCTAATGCATCATAATATTCAGCTCTTCTAGTTTTTGTAATTATTATTGGAGTATATCCATATTTCATTAATTCAAAATTCAATAATAGTCGTGCTGTTCTTCCATTCCCATCAATAAATGGATGTATCTTAACAAATTCTCCGTGCAACAAGCATGCTTTTATAACTGGATGAAACTCATTCCATTCTTTATTATATTCAATTATTAGTTTCTGCATAAGTTCGTGTAAAATATCGTGATTAGGTGGAATGTGACTTGCTCCACTGATAATTACATTCTCATTTCTATATTTCCCTGCATTTTTATTATCTATATCCTTTAGTATTAAAGAGTGAAGATTTTTTATATTCCATTCAGATATGTTTTCATCCCCAGCAATTAATTCCTCTAAAAATAATATAGCATCTTTGTGATTGATTGTTTCCAGATGTTCTATAACACTTTTACCACCAATCGTAATACCTTCAAGCACTACTTTAGTTTCAGACATAGTTAAGGTATTCCCCTCAATAGCATTACTATTATATGTCCATTCAACTATTAGCTTTTTATGTAAACTTTTTGATAATCTATTTGGTAAAGGTCTATATGAATCTATTTCATTTTTTAATAAATCAATATTTGAAAAATCAAACTCTAACTCAATATACTCTTTATTACTTTTTCTTCTTGCATCATAAGGCTTTCCCTCATCTTCTCTAATTAACCAACTTTTGCCAACTTTCATCGCACTCTCAATACGACCTTCTTCACATAGTATTCTTACTCTACGATCATTGATACCCCATTTTTTTGATATTTCTTTAGTTCCAATAAATTTCATGATATCACCTCTCAATTATATATTAACCCGCTATCGGTATAATGTCAACAATTACTTGTAGTTAGAATAACTGGAATAATTAGAAATTCTATTTATTAATATCCTTGAAATAATTAAATTTATGCCAGGTTGGACCTCTGTCTTTTGTGGAGTTGAAGCTCCATGAAGGGTATCCGTTTCCAAGAATAAAACTTCACAGCAACCTATCAAATATCCAACTAAAAGTTAAAAACTACTGATTCAATCCAGTAGTTTTATTTTATATTTATAACTATTTTCCCTTTAGCGTGACCTTCTGAGATATACTTAAAGGCATTAATTATTTCACTCAATTTGTATGCTTTTTCAATATATGGTACTAGTTTTCTAGTTTCCATAAGTTGTGCTAAAAATGTTAAATCATTTTTATTTGCTTTTGCTGCTAGACTACCTAGCTTCTTTTTTCCAATAATTGATAAAAACGGGGCAAGAACTATTGCTTGAAACATTTGAACACCAGTTCCCCCAGTCATAACATATTTCCCACGAGATGTTAAAGAACGCTTATAATCCCAAATCGAATGAAATCCATTAGCACCAATAATTAAATCATACTTCATTTTATTTTTTGTAAAATCTTCTTTTGTATAATCAATAACATAATCTGCGCCTAGCTTTATTGCCATATCAATATTCCTAGAACTACAAACAGCTGTTACTTCTGCCCCAAATGATTTAGCAATTTGTACTAGAAAAGAACCAACACCACCAGATGCTCCATTGATTAAAACTTGTTGTTTTGCCATTATTTTTCCTTTTGTTTGTAGCGCTTGTAAAGCAGTAACTGCTGCTACAGGCACTGCAGCTGCTTCTTCAAATGTTATACTAGATGGCTTTAATACTAAAAGATTTTCGGCAGCACACACATATTCTGCGTAGCCACCTGCTCCACTATCATAGATATCACCAAATACTTCATCACCTATCTTTAACGATGATACATTCTTTCCGATTGATTTAACTATCCCAGAAACATCTGATCCTAGTATCGGATTTTTTGGCTTAAAAAGACCTGAAAAAAATCTAACAACAAATGGTTTACCAGTAAGCATACCTAAATCAGCTACATTAACTGATGAAGCTACAACTTCTATTAAAACCTCGTTATCTTTAGGAATAGGTTTATCAACTTCTTCGAGTTGAAGAGTATCAGGTGGACCGTATTTCTTATAAACTACTGCTTTCATATTACACCTCCGTATTATCAAATATTAGATATTTCTATTTTTCTTCACTTTTTTATTTAATTTAAATTTGCTCATGTTTTCTCCCCTTGATTAAAAGCCAAAACATAAATAGTAATTCACCAATAAAAGTGAACATACCAACAGTCAAATTATAATTAACTATTAGAAATTCTCCAAATGCATCAATAAGATACCCAGCAGATGCAACTATCAATAAAACTCCAAAAATCTTATGAATATTTCCAGATTTATATACTAAATATCCAAGAAGAAATAGATGTAATCCGAAAAATACAATTCCAATATTCCAGATATTGTTAAATGTATTAATTGATAACATCACTTCAGAATACAATTGATTAGTGTCAAATACTGTCAAATAATCAGCACCACTTAAAAGGTTTAAGACATTAAGAAGACTGGCTATAGCTACTCCTAATATGGCAGCATATACTATCCTAAATATAGCTGTCAATAGTGAAAGACTCCTATTAATTGGCTTAAGCATGATATATAATGCCCAAGCTACAACTATATCAAGAATTGCTACAATTAACAAACAACTAATGCCCAAACGAAACAAACCATTTGAAGCGATAATATTACTAGATGTTAATATTGCATCCCCATCTACGATAAGACTCTCTAAAACAAAAAAGTTAGCAAATATCGCAAGTACAGTCATTAATAATAATCCAATCCCTGCAATAAGTGCTGCTGTGGATTTAGTTATTTCTGAAATATGATTCATAGTTTCACTTCTCCTTCTAAAATAAATTTATTATCAGATTCATTATGGTTCAAATTATTACTCTATTCCTTTTTTAGGAATGCATTGGTTATAGCTTATGGATATTTCTCAGAGAAACTCTTCTAGTATTCATGTTAATAAATTGCCAAAAATTATAAAAAATCTAGCCCTCAATATTTTCTTGATTATCAATTAAATTATAATATACTACACTGTTATATTCAATAAAATAGTTCTAAATTCAAATCATTTTTTATATTCTTTAGGCGTGGATTGTATTCGACAAAATTTCGTCCAAACCTTATTATTTAAGGTGTTAAGTTTGAACCCCTTTCCCAATAATGAAGAGCAATACTAAACACTAAATTTGAAGTATTTAATGGTTCTATCTAGCAAGTTTTCTTCAGGTGGTATGAAATGACCGTATCCATCTGGACAATGAAACACATGTTTAAAGTTGTTCTGAGTGAGGATTTCACTAAACTTATTTGCGTATTTCATACAAAAATCGTTTGTTGAACTATATATGAAGAATTCAGATTTTCTCAAATTAGATATTCTTTCGTCATTATTCTTTAACTTTGGAATGTGTGGAATCAGTAGTGCGAACTTATTTACTTCTATATTATTATTCAAGGCTACTTCTGTAGCAACACCAGCTCCTGCTGAACCTCCTGTAATTATGATATTACTCGGCATAATTTTATACTCGTCTTGTATAATCCTCAAATGTTTCTCTATTTCTTTTGAACTTTCACCATAGTCATACCAAAGGGATTGTCCAGAAGGTGCGATTCTTGACGAATATGGAATTGTAACTATGAATTCCCCTTTTAATCTACTCCCGATACTATTTACAGTATCTTTTTGAATTTGAGAAAATTCTTCAGTTGCTAAGTAATTTCCATGGAGAAATACAAGTAATTTAGTATTCTCATCTGTATTTTTTGGAGTAAAGATCTCATATTTTCCTTCTTTTTTGTAGCTGAAGTTCTTTGCGTTCTGTTCAGATATTTCCATTAATTTTTGATATCTATCATCTCTTTTGATTGCATCAATTTCTATTTCTTCTGTAATCATTTCCAGAACCCAGTATCTTTTTTCTACAATTAAATCATGTAATTTTTCAATTGCCTCTTCTACTCTGTTCAACCCAGATAACGCCCATATTCTAACCCAAAGCACCTCAAATTCAGTAATATCATATTCCTTATAATCAGTGGTAAAAAACTTCAGTACTTTTGTGTAATTTTTTTCAGAGAACATTTTATCTATAAGTTCTATATACTCCATATAACTTTTCTTCATAACTTTCTCCCCCAAAAAGCAAAAATAGGACATAGATGTCCTATTTGCAGTTTTATTCTAATTTAATTATAGCATATCAATATCATTAATAGAAGCACCTAAAATCTAATGAGTTTTTGAATATAAACCTATAGCTTTATCTATGTAAAGTTAAAGCCGTTGTCATCAATTTATTAGAATGTTTCTGGACGCGGGTTCGACTCGCTAAAATTCTCATTTTCCCTATTGCAACAGGGCTGGAACGAAAAAATACCGATTTTTTTCATCAAATTTTCATCAAATTTTCATTCAAATTTGGGTAAATAAAAACCGAGGATTCCATTAACGGCTAATTAAAGCCATCTGAAATTCTCGGACGCGGGTACCATTGGTGGAGTTGAGGGGATTTGAACCCCTGTCCAAAATAGACGAAACTTAATTTTCTACATGCTTAGTATATCAATTGTTTTAATCAGCACCCAAGTGATACACGGCCAAGATACTGACGAGTCTTATTAAGTTCATTTAGTTTGTTAAGACGGCACATTCTAAATATATTCTAGTTACTGTTCTCCTGTCTCCTGTCCTAGACTACAGAAGGGGAGATCGCGCTTATATATTAAGCAGCGTAAGCGTAATTTTGGTTTCCGGTTATATTTAACCTAGTGTATTACAGGCACCACCCTGACATGCTTATCAAGCTCTAACTACCCTGTCGAATCCATAAACAACCCCACGTTGTTTTATATGAAGAATGCTCCAACTATTAATCCTATACCAATTATAATATAAAACATTCTAGTTCCAGTTTCTCCTAAAAGTCTAACCATTCTTTGTCCTTTTCTGGACTTATTAGAAAGACCTGTGATACCTAAACTTATAGATATTAATCCCAGTACAATAAATATAATACCAGATACATTCATAAAATCACCTCAGATACATCTTTATTATATCTTATATACTACTTTTAATCAATTTTGTTCTTAGTAATAACGTTCCTTCAATCACTAATGTAACACTTAAAGAAACAACAATATATAATACCATATCAATATAAGTACCTGTTTTTTCATATAATCCATTAAATGTTAATCCAGCACCCATAAACATCATTACAAATACGAACCATCTTTGGAATACACTGTCACTTACTCTTCTACTCATATATACACCATACATCGCAGCTCCAAGTCCAAATAACAATATTACACCAATATTAATTAAGATAACTTCTGTGTAAAGATTATGAGTTACATATCCAATAATAGCCATAACATTCATAACTAAGAAATATGATACAAGTGTCGTTCTAAACTCATCTTTTTTCATATCTGAATTACTTAACAATAGTAATACAGGTAATCCACCAAGACCAGCTATACCATTAAATATACCTGATAATATTCCAACAGGAATATAGTACTTCTCTTTATTAACTACTTTGAATTTAAGACTTATAGCTTTATTAATCGCAGTAAGTAATATCAAACTACCAGTAATAATTTTTAAAATATTAGGATCAAAATTCTTCAAGAAATAAATCCCTACAAAATTAAAGATAACTCCAAAAATAACAAGTACTTTAATATGTTCTAAACTTCTTAAATTGAATTTCTTATTTTCAATTAATATCGCAGTATTTAAGAATAAATTCAAAGTAATAACAATAATTACTGCTTCCTTAAACTCATAGTTAAGTAGTACTAAAATAGGAATAGATATGAGGTTTGTTCCAAACCCACTCCATCCTTTTAAAAATGCAGAAAATATTACAACTAAAACAACGATTATTCCGATAGTAAGTGTCATTAGTAGTTCTCCTTAAGCGCTTTTTCCATTCTTCTGTTCGCATCTTTTTCTTTTAATACATGTCTCTTATCGTAATTCTTTTTACCTTTTCCTAAAGCAATTTCAACTTTACATAATCCATGATCTAAATATACTAGAGTCGGTACTAAAGTAAGTGAATCTTGATTCACTTTATTACTAATCTTAATAATTTCTTTTTTATGTAATAACAATTTTCTACTTCTTGTTTCTTCATGATTAAATCTATTTCCGTGATTATATTTAGATATATGCATATTCACAATAAATATTTCTGTTCCTTTAATTCTAGCGTATGAATCTTTAATTGACACTTTACCAGCTCTTACACTTTTAATTTCAGTTCCTTTTAAAACAATCCCACATTCATATTTATCAGTTAAATAATAATCATGAGCTGCTTTTTTATTTTTTGAAATTATCTTCATATAATCACCTCCATCTTTAAACTATTTTAAAGTCAACGTCACCTTCAGAGATATGTGCTTTCATAACTCTTACAGTTACTTTGTCTCCAATTCTATACATTTTCTTTTTTCTTTCTCCAATTAACATCATTAGATTTTCATCATATACATAATAATCATCATCTAACTCTGTTATATGTACTAAGCCTTCAACTGTATTAGGAAGAGTAACATATATCCCAAACCCAGTAACACTGCTTATTATACCATCAAACTCTTTATTAATATACTTAGAGATATACTCAGCTTTCTTCATATCTACAACTTCTCTTTCAAGTAAAACAGCTTGTCTTTCACTCTTTGAAGTTGATGTAGCAATATCAGGCATTTCATCTGTGTAGTAATTAATCACATCAAGTGATTGATTATCCATAAATAAATACTCTCTTAGTAATCTATGAACTATTAAATCAGGATATCTTCTAATAGGACTAGTAAAATGAGTATAATGAGTAAATGCTAGCCCATAATGTCCAATATTATTTTCACTATATATCGCTTTTTGCATACTTCTAAGCATTAGTAAATTAATACCTTTTTCTGCAGGACTACCTTTAACATTATCAAGTAACTTTTGAAGTTCTAAATTAGTAATTTCCTTCTTACCTTTTACTTTAAACCCAAGAGCTGCGCTCATTCTAAGCAAACGTTCTATTTTCTCTTCTTTAGGTTTATCATGAACTCGATATATAAACGGTAGATTAAGCCAGAAAACATGTTCAGCAACTACTTGATTAGCTTTTAACATAAACTCTTCAATTAGTTTCTCACTGATTCCTCTGTCTCTTAATTTAATATCTACTGCGCGTCCATTTTCATCTAACGTAATATAAGCTTCATCTGTTTCAAAGTTTATACTACCGTAAGTTTGTCTTTTCTTTCTTAATACTTTAGCTAGATTTCTCATATCATAAAACATACCAACTAATTCAACATATTCTTCTGCGAGATCAACATCACCATCAAAGATCTTATTTATCTTTGAATAAGTCATTCTTCTAAAAGAATTTATAACACTAGGATATATTTCGTAATTAACTACTTTACCAGATTTATCAATTTCCATATCACAAGTAATTGTAAGTCTATCTTCACCAGGTACTAGTGAACATATATTATTACTTAAGTTAACAGGTAACATCGGTATAACTCTACCTGGTAAATAAATACTAGTTCCTCTTCTATATGCTTCATCATCAAGAATAGAATCCTTAGTAACATAATGACTAACATCTGCGATAGAAACTCCTAATTTATAATTACCATTTTCTAATTGTTTAACAATAACTGCGTCATCAAAATCTTTAGAATCATCACCATCAATTGTGATAATCATTTCATCTCTTAAATCAGTTCTACCTTCTAAATCAGCTTTACTGACTGATTGATATTTATTTGCTTCTTCTAATACAATATCACTAAATATTGGGTCAATATTATATTTAAGTATTTTACTTAAAATATCTACTCCAGCATCATTCATATTACCAATAACTTCTGAAACTTCACATTCAATTTTACCTTTAAAGTTATAGTTAATAATCTTTGCTTTTACTTTATCATTTTTATAGGCACCATTATAGTTACCTTTCTTAATAATAATCTCTTGTTTAATTGTTTTATCATCACTAAATAAAATACCCATGCCATTTCTATAACCTAGTGTACCTATTATATGTGAATATCTTCTCTCAATTACTTTTCTAATTTCACCCTCAGCTCTTGCGCCTCTTCTATACTTAGAAATATACACAAGTACAAGGTCAAGATTCATTGCACCGTTTATATCATCACGTCTAATAAAAACATCATCTATGTTTTTATCTCTGTCGATAACAAACCCAAATCCTCTTTCTTTTAAATCTAGTTGACCAACTATAAAATTGGTATTCTTAATAAGGCTATATTCGTGAGATTTACTCTCAATAATAAATGCCTGATCAACTAGTTCGTTTAATGTTTTAAATAATAATTTAAAATCCTCACTACTTTCAATACCAAGTAGTGTTTTCAATGTTTCAATACTAGATTTAATTGTTGCATCCTTATCAAGTATTTCTATAATTTTCTCTCTCATAATTATAACCTCCTTTGTTTAATTTTTTTGGAAAAAAAAGAACACATATTGTGTTCTTAAGATATTATTGCCCAAATTGAAATGGCGATGAACAAGGCGCTAGTCCCCATAGTAACACGACTCAACAATAATTCAAATCCTCTTTGCTTTTGATTGTTGAATAGTTCACTTTTTTCACCACTAAATGCATTGGCACCATCATCTTTTGAACTTTGTAATATCACTAATGTGATTAGAAATAATGATACTACTAATAAAACGATATCGATTGGTCTCATAATTTAGTCCTCCTATATACTTAATCCAATGTAGACAAGGTATGCAACCAGTATCAGAACACTTGGAATAATGTATGTAATTATATTTATAGATTTCTTTCTTACTAAAGCTATCATTAATATTATAGAGTTAAACAGTCCTAAAATCAAGAGGAAAGAAATATTTTCTCTTAACGCCAAATCTGTTACTAAAATATTAAAAATATTTTCTTTATAATTGATTATATCTACAACACTAATAATAGTCATGTTAAAGATGTTAGATCCAATAATATTACCTAAAGCTGCATCATAATTTTTAAGTTTCATTAAAGTTATAACTGCTGTTAATTCAGGTAGACTTGTTGCTACACCTAAGAATATTGCACCTGCAAAACTTGTACTTAAGTTTAATTCCATTGCAATATTGTCAGTAACTATTGTCACAAAATAACTTGAAGATATTATTACAGTACTCCACAAGGCAAACATAATACCAATCTTCTTATAAGATAATTTACTAGTCTGTCCATCAGTCGTACTTTCTTCTTCATTCATACTCTTTATGCTAAAGAAGTAAATTACGATTATTATTAAAGATATAATATTAAAAGTAACACCAATACTTATTCCTAATGTATCATAATCAAGCCAACCTAGACTATTTAATAATAATGGTAGGATAAATACCATATACATTATAATAACTAATCCGTTAGTTTTAATTCCTGATTTATTTTGATTAAAGAATAAGTGTTTAATGAAAATTAAGTCAGCAACAGCTAAAATAACAATATTAAAAATATTACTACCAAATACATTACCAAATGCGAGTCCTGGTTTATTTAGAATTACAGTTGATGTAATACTTGTAATAAACTCTGGCATAGAAGTAATAGTAGCTAGTAATAATCCACCTATTAAAGCTCCACTAATATTCGATTTTTTATCTAGTTCATCTATATAGTAACTAGCTTTACTAGTAGCATATATTACAATGAACGCAAGTAAGAAATACTGTGCAAAAATAACTAACATATAACCACTCCTTCAAGCTCTATATATTATAGCTTAATTGATATAAAAATGATAGTATTTATTAAAAAAAGTGCATAAGCACTTTTTTATGATTTTAATATTTTTTTAATTCCTTCATTAATTTCTAAATAATCTTTAAGCATTTCTTCATAACGTAATCTTCCAGCAATTGTGATTTTATAATATTTTCTAGGTTTACTTCTACTTCCTATATCAGTCTTCCAATAATTTTCAATAAACTTATTGTCTTCTAATCGATAAAGGATAGGGTATAAAGTACCATCTTTAATCTCAATATAATTATCACTTCTTTTTGATATTTGTTGGATTATTGAATACCCATATTGGTCTTGTTCATATAATAATCTTAGGATTGTTAGTTCTATAACGCCTTTTTTAAACTGCTTCTTGAAGTCTTGCATTTTCCTCATTATGCTTATCAATAGTGTCTATAAGCACTTTAACTTTCTTATCTGTAAGGAACCCAAATGTAGGAACCATCATTACTAATACACAAAACAATCCTAAAGCTGAAATACTATAATACTCAACAATAAATCCACCAACTAAGAATGAAAATGGAATAGCTCCTGCTGATATTGCACCAATTGTAGAGAACACTCTTCCTCTATAAGCTGGGTCTACTATTTTTACCATTCCTGTATTAAGTGGAATATTTGTAAGCATCATGAATGTTGCAATCATTACCATTCCGAATGTAAACATAATATAGAAAGAAGTAAACTCAATATATCTATTAGATGCTAAAAACATAGTAAATGCTAAAAAGGCAAATGAACTTGAAAGTAATATTAATCCTATCTTAATAATCTTATTAATACTTTTTATAACCATACTACCAACTGAAATTCCAGCAACTAACATCGCAATACTAAATGCAACATTAGTATATGCATATTCCATTGCATAATTTACTCTTGCTAAATCTATTCTAAATAAATAAGGAATTCCAATAGCAAATAAAGGAGTGAATGCAAAGTTTAATAATAAACTAAATCCAACTAAATTAAATAACCCTGTTTTTCTTTTTATATATCCAATTGAATCTACAAAATCTTCTAAATGTGTTTTAAGCTTTTGTTCTTCTAATTCCTCAAAAGTCATCTCTTTAACAAATTTTGCTTTTATAAACATTTCACTAAATCCTGATACCCCAAATGATATTGCATTTAATGCAATGATCCACTCAATACCAACAAAATAATATATTGCAGCTCCTGCTAAAACACCAATAATACTTTGAATACTAGCAACTATACTTTGTGCTCCGTTAGCTGCCTGCAACATATCTTCTCCAACTATTTCAGGTAAAGCCCTCGACATTGCGGGTCCAAATAATGCAGCTGATAAACTTGATAAAATACCACTTATATATAAAGCGAGAATAATATTGTTGTCACTAGGACTACCAATAATGTATAACCCTAGAAGAACAAATAAAATAGCTCTCACATAATCCGTCATATAAATAACTCTAACTCTATTCCATCTATCAACTAGTACACCAGCAAGTGGACTAGCGACTATTCTTGCAAAGGTAACAACAAATAAGAATAATCCCATTGATACAGTCGATTCTGTTAACTCTAATATGTAAAATGACATTGCAACATTAAATAAACTATTTCCTATTTCTGATACTAAGTTTCCTGCAAATAATAAATTAAAATTATTATTCTTAAATAATTCTTTCATAAATATTCCTCCAGTATTTTATACTTTGTATTACAAGGTATATTGTATTATACAAATATTGGTATGTCAAACAAAAAAAGAATTCTTTTTAGAACTCTTTTTTACTCTGTAATAACATACTGAAATCTTGTAATACTCCTCATTAACACTATTGCTCCGATTAATCCAATTCCGTCTAAATAATAAGGATTAATCGCTAGTACTTCAAAATCTACAGCCACATATAAAACAATTAAAGTCATATAAATTATATGTGGAAGATAAAAGAATTTTTTCTTTTTCATTCTAGTTGAGTTTAATGTTTTAATAATCTTCGCAGAAAATAGTATTGTATATATACTTATCATATGAAGTGATATATTAATATAAGTTAGACTACTTAATGGATCATTCAAATCAAATTCCTTTACATCAAATACGTAAAAATAAATTGGTGCTAAAGTAAGAATCAGAATAGTTATAAACAAATATAGAAATACTCTTTTTTCTTTCTTATGTTTATATAGATTTCTACATATTAGAAAATAAGCAAGCGCAAATAGTAAATATCTATTAGAAAAGTTAATGAATAATGACAAATAAAATGTAGAATAAATAAACTTATCCATTATCAACAATAATAAATATATTGTAAAAATTGACATTACAGTATTTCTAACATGAATCATTTTATCATATGTCATAAACTCACCACCTTACTATTGTTCTTAATTATCAGTTTTTCTACGTTTAAAGTTCTTGTTTTCAGCTTTATTTATATACATACTATTATCAGCTTCAACAACTAATTCTTCCCCTGATTTTAAACAACCTTCAGAATAAACACTACAACCGATACTAAATTTAAAATCTTCGGAAAATACATTTGAAGTAGCTTTATTTCTAAATTCACGATAGATACTTCTTTTATAAAAATCTAAATCATCTGAGTCAAAATTATTTCTAACAATTATAAATTCATCTCCACCAAATCTAGATACAATCGCATCTTTGTGGAATACTCTCATTAGTACTTCACCAAATACTTTTAAAAGTTTATCACCCTCATTATGCCCAAGTGTATCATTTAATTGTTTGAAGTCATCAAGATCAATCATTATTACACCAAAAACACTACGTTTATGAATTAACTCATTCATATACTCACTAGCTTTTGTACGTGTAAATAGTCCTGTTAAGTTATCTCTAGAAGTACCAATAGTTTCTAAAGCAATATATGTTGAAAATATCGCTAAAGCAAACATTGAAAATATTGTAGATATACCATAAAACATCATTTGAAGTATCCCACCCATAGCTGGGAAGAATAAAAATAATACTACTCCTCTAAATATTTTACTATCTACCATTTTTCTATTGGCTAAAGCCAAATATGCTACATACATCAACAACATAAATAATGTAAAAAAGTTTACCATAATCATCGGTTCTCTACTATATACATTAGCAGCACTTATACTAAATAACACAGGGAAAAATAAGTTAAGAATCGATAATATAACTCCAACTCCAAATGGGAAAATATAAGCAATATATTGTTTTGTTCTACCTCTAGTTTCAAATATTTTATTATCTAAATAGATAGCCCATAAAAATCCAATCAGAGGTGTTAGTAAGAACACAGTAAAATTAAGAATATAATTAATTAATCTCACAAAACTATCATCTACTCCTTCGACAATTAGTGCAAAAGCTTCAAATACTAATAATATAATATTTAGAATTATCATGTACTTAAAAACTCTTCCTGAAAAATCATATATATCTCTTTTGATATATAAGATTATCAATAACACTCCCAAGAGTAAAGCAGAATACATATTAACATAAAAAGCATTAAATATTTGTACATCCATAATAAAAACCCCTTATTAACTGTATTTTTTCTATAAATATAATCTATTTTAATTTACTAATATAATACCATAAAATTTATAGTAATAACATTTTTTATTCAAGAAAACAATAAAAAAAAGGACTAATTTATTAGTCCTTTAGTTAAACTTATTTTTTTAAGTTATAAAATGATTTAATTCCATTATAGACTGCAGTTGTTCCAAGTTCATCTTCAATTCTTAATAATTGATTGTATTTAGCAATACGATCAGTTCTTGATAATGATCCTGTTTTGATTTGTCCTGCATTAGTTGCAACTGCGATATCAGCAATAATTGAATCTTCAGTTTCACCTGATCTATGTGATACTACAGCAGTATAACCAGCTTTTTTAGCCATTTCAATAGCTTGGAAAGTTTCAGTTAAAGTACCAATTTGGTTTACTTTAATTAAAATTGAATTTGCAATTCCTTCTTCAATTCCGCGTGACAACTTTTCAGTATTAGTAACAAATAAATCATCACCAACTATTTGAATTTTGTGAGCTAATTTTTCAGTATGATCTTTCCATCCAGCCCAGTCATTTTCATCTAAGCCATCTTCAATTGAAATGATTGGATATTTATCTACTAATTTAACATAGAAATCTGATAACTCAGCAGCAGATAATTCTAATCCACCTTCACCAGCTAAAACGTAAACACCTTTTTCTTTATTATAGAATTCACTTGAAGCAACATCCATTGCAAGCATAATATCTTCACCAGGAACATATCCAGCTTTTTTAATAGCTTCCATAATAACTTCTAAAGCTTCTTCGTTTGATCCTAAATCTGGAGCAAATCCACCTTCGTCACCTACAGATGTATTATAACCTTTACTTTTTAATACTGCTTTTAAACTATGGAATACTTCAGCACCCATTCTTAAAGCTTCTTTAAAAGTTGGAGCTCCTACAGGCATAATCATAAATTCTTGGAAATCTACATTGTTATCTCCGTGTGATCCACCATTGATGATATTCATCATTGGAGTTGGGATTTCTTTTGCATTAAATCCACCTAAGTATAAGTAAAGAGGTAATCCTACGAAATCAGCTGCAGCTCTAGCACAAGCCATACTAACACCTAAAATTGCATTAGCCCCTAATTTACCTTTATTTTTAGTACCATCAAGTTCAATCATAACTTTGTCAATTAATACTTGTTGAGTAACGTCCATTCCTAAAACTTCAGGTGCGATTAATTCGTTAACATTTTTAACAGCAGTTTCTACACCTTTTCCTAAGTATCTAGACTTAACTCCATCACGTAATTCAACTGCTTCATGTTCACCAGTTGAAGCACCACTTGGTACCATTGCTCTACCAAAAGCACCCGAATCAGTATAAACCTCAACTTCAACTGTTGGGTTACCACGTGAATCTAAAACTTCTCTTGCGTATACATCAGTAATGTATGGCATTTATAACATCTCCTTTTATAATAAAATCTAATTTATCTTACAATGATATTATAAGATAATTAGTTTTGTTTTACAATTAATTTCATCGAAATGAAAACACTTTCAATTATTTTGTTTTACTATAAGCTATATACCCAAATATAAATACAAATAAATACTCTATAAATGCTCCAAATCCATTTTCAATTAAATTAATTGGATTGAAATAATCAACCATATATTCAATCGAATAAATAGCTTTAAATAAATATTCAAACGTATCTAATCCATTAATAAATACTAGGAATACAACTATACTAAAGAAATACCCGTGTAACGTTACAATAACCGCAACAATTTGATATAACTTAGTACTTTCAACATATTGTCTTCTAATATAACTAGCTATAAAATATGTTCCAATAAAATAAAATATCTTCATTGTTATTCCAATTGAGTTATATAACAGATAATCCACAGTACCTACTGCGATACCTGTAATAGTTGAAACAACTAATCCAATTAATACTACATATATTAAATCTTTAATATTTACATTATTCATTTTTATCACCTCTTAAATTATACCACAAAACTATTAAAAAAAGTTAGTAAGTAACTCGTACTTACTAACTTACATTTATTTTTTAATTAAACTAACTCCTGTCATTTCAACAGGTTTTTCAATATTTAAGAATTCAAGCATTGTTGGAGCAACGTCAGCTAATACTCCACCATCTCTAATTTCAATACCTTTTTTAGTAATAATTACAGGTACTTTACTAATTGTATGAGCTGTAAATACATTACCATTTTCATCTAACATTTTTTCAGCATTACCGTGATCTGCGGTAATAATAGCTACACCTTCTTTATCAAGAATAGCATCTACTACTTTACCAACACATTCATCTACAGTTTCAACTGCTTTAATTGCGGCTGGAATAACACCTGTGTGTCCTACCATATCGCAATTTGCAAAGTTTAAAATAATAACGTCATGTTTATTACTAGCTATTTCATCTAAAATTCTATCAGTTACTAAATAAGCACTCATCTCAGGTTGTAAATCGTATGTTGCAACCTTAGGACTATTAATTAATGCTCTATCACTATTTAATATCTCTTTATCCATTCCACCATCAAAGAAGAATGTAACATGAGCATATTTTTCAGTTTCAGCAATTCTTAATTGATTCATTCCTGCATTACTAACAACATCACCAAACATATTATTTAGTTTTTGAAGACTAAATGCAATTTCACCTTTTACTGTTGGACTATAAGACATAGTTGAAACAAAAGTAACATCAGTTGGACCATTACTATAATCTAATCCTGAAGCTTCAGGGTTAGAAATAGCTGTTCCTATTTCAATCGCTCTATCTGGTCTAAAGTTAGCAAAAATTACACTATCTTTATTTTCAACAATACCTTCAGGAACTACAATAAACGGAATAACAAATTCATCTACTACACCATCTTCATATGAAGCAAGTACTCCAGCACTTGCAGTTTTAGCTTTTTTACCTTTAGCTTCAACAATTACATCATAAGAAAGTTGAACTCTATCCCAGTTTTTATCACGGTCCATTCCATAATATCTACCATGAATACTTGCGATTTTACCATAATTAATACTAGCCATGTGATTTTCTAGATCTTCTATATAAGATACAGCAGAAGTTGGTGGAACATCTCTTCCATCTAAGAATGCATGAAAATATGTTTCTTTAACACCTTTACTTTTAGCTAAATCAAATAATGCTTTAATATGTTTTATATGTGAATGAACTCCACCATCACTTAATAATCCAAAGAAATGTAACTTAGAATCATTTTTAAGTACATTATCAATTGCATTTAAATAAGCTTTATTATCATAAAAACTTCCATCTTTAATACTTTTATTAATTCTACTTAATGATTGGAATACTACTCTTCCTGCACCTAAGTTCAAATGTCCTACTTCACTATTACCCATTTGTCCATCAGGAAGCCCTACACTAAGTCCACTTGCGTTTAAATAGTTTAATGGATATTCTTTCATTAAGATATCTAAATTAGGAGTATTAGCCAATTTTACAGCATTCCCAACTTCATTATCACTAATTCCAAATCCATCCATTATAATTAATATTACTGGTTTCTTCATATAATCACCTCTACTTGAAATATTATACTCCTTTTACCCTATTATTCATAGAGAAATACAATGTGCGGTAGCGTTTTCATGTTTTCATTTTTAATATCTTTTTAAAACATGTTATTATATAATAATAGACAAGAGGCGATTACTATGAATACCTTAAAAATAGAAAAGTTACTACAAACATTACAAATTAATAAAGACAATCAAACGTACAACTATACGGTTCCAGATTTATGGAATTGTTTTGGTTACGCCGAATCTAAATATAAAAGAACAAAGACTAATGAATTAATGGTAAATCCATATGATTTTTATATTTCGGTAATAAAAGATTATATTTTACCAAATAAAAAAGATAATATTGATTATAAAATATCACTATCATCAGGTACAAACAAAAAGATTCCTAAAACTAATTATCGTGGTGGAGACTGGATTAAACAAAGTGTTGTTTATTCTACAATGATCCGTACTAGTGCAGCATGGGATAATGATCGTTCTGGTAGTCTAGAATCAAGTAATATTTATCAAATGCCTGAGACTGGGTCATTTGTTAAAATGCTTGCAATGCTTCCTTTACTAAAGAAAATAGGTGTTGATACAGTTTATATGTTACCAATATCTAAATTTAGTTTAAAAGATAAAAAAGGGGAATTAGGAAGTCCTTATGGAGTTTCTAATTTTAATGAACTTGACCCTAATTTAAAAGATGCATTAACTAAAGATTTAATGACTCTTGAAGAAGAATTTAAAGCTTTTGTTGAAGCTTGCCATATCTTAGATATGCGTGTAATGATTGATATTATTCCTCGTACAAACGCAGTTGAGAATGATTTAATTAAAGATCATCCAGATTGGTTCTATTGGATTAAAGCTAGTGAATACAATAACTATAAAGTCCCTAGAGTTGATGGAATTAAGAATACAGCACAGCCTACTGTTAAAAATATGGGAAAAGTTTATAACTGTGAAGATACTTATAGACATATAAATATGTTTGAATATAACCCTAAACAACAAGATGAAGTTTTATGGAATAAAATTAAAGATGAAAAGAATTTAAGTCTTGCAATAGAAAAAAACTTTAACTTAAGAATAGCTCCAGCGTTTAGTGATCATATTAATGATCCACAACCACCATGGACTGATGTAACTTTCTTTAGAATGTATGAAGATTTCCCTAAAGAAACAGTTAACTTCTTGGATACAAAAGATAGAGCTCCTTATATTCTATTTGATACAATCAAATCAAATATGTATCATGGTGAAATACCTAATTTAAAACTATGGGATAAATTAGCTGATATCGTTCCTAGTTACCAAAGAAGATTTGGTATTGATGGTGCTAGAATTGATATGGGACATGCACTTCCTTCTAAATTACTAGAAATGATTATCTCAAAAGCAAGAGAAACTGATAAAGATTTTAGTTTTATAGCTGAAGAACTTCAAGTATCAAATGCTCAATTTGCATATGATGCTGGATATAATATGATTATTGGAAATGGATTTACAATGGAACCTAGAGTATTTGAAGGTAAACTTCAAAAATTCGTAATGAATTCTAATACATTCCCTCTTCCACTGTTTGCTTGTGGAGAAACACATGATACACCTAGACTAGCTGCTAGAGATGGTAATGAACAACTAGCTAAAATGTTAACTGTTCTTAATATGTTTATGCCAAACGGTGTCCCTTTCATTAATAGTGGACAAGAAATTTTTGAACGTCAACCAATGAATACAGGACTTGATTGTCGTGAAAATGAGGAATACAATTTACCTGAAAATGATCCTTATAATGGTAAACTGGCTTTATTCGATAAATACCAATTACATTATACAAACGAACGTAGATGGGAATTACCAGATATTTTAGGTATAGTTAAAGGTATTAGAAAGAAATGGCTTAAAACAATTACTAATAACAAATCATATGAACCAATTTATTCAGACGATGGTTCAAAAACATTTATTGGATTGGCTTTTTACAAAAATACAAAAAATACAAAGAATAATGTATTACTAGTTTTAGCTAATGGTAATCCATATCATGAAGTATATTCAAAACCAAGTATTAAAATACTGAGAGCTTTATCTAAAAATAACGCAAAAACTGGGAAATTATTATTCTCAACTCATGAAGGACCACGTTCTTTTAATCAGTTTTTAGATATTAATACATTAGATATTCACTTAGGACCAGGAGAAGTAAAAATAATCAATATGTAAGGTGGTATATTTTGCCACCTTTTTTTCTTAACAATAATTAAAAAAATGATATAATAAATTTGAGGTGATTTTATGATATTAGTAATTAATGGATCTCCAAATAAAGATTCAAAAACACTTAGTGTAGCTAAAGAAATTTTAAAGTATTCTAATGAAGAGATAAAATATATTGATACCTATAAACTAAATGTAGATAGTTGTGATGATTGCAAGTATTGCCATAGTAAAATTGGTTGTGTAAAAAGAGATGATATGGATGGTATTTATGACCTACTATACAAAGCTCATTCCTTAGTAATATCTTCACCTGTTTATTTTGGAGCAATGAGTGATCAAACAATGAAAATAATCAATAGATTTCAACGTTTCTTTGAACAAAAATTCTCACTGAAAAATACAAATATTCCAAGATTTAATAACTTAATAATTGTTTCTACTCAAGGTGGAATAAATACAGCTATGTTTGATGGAGTTAAACAAACATATAAAATACTTAATTTACTGTTTAACCCTGACTATAGCGAAATAATAACAATCCCTTCGACTGATTTGGAGCATCCTCTTGATAATGTCAAAGTGAAAAAACAAATACAAAAAATACAAAAAAAGATGATTACTTTTCAGTAATCATCTTATTTTTATTAATTTGAATTCGTGTACAATAACTCTTTGGTAAATAACATGTACAACTGGAATTTGAATACCCCAAGTTAACATCATTATTCCTAATCTTAGAGGAACATTCGCAAGTGCTCCACTACCAGCCCATATATATAGTTGGTAAGTATTTAGTGAGAATGCAATTAAGCTAGTAACAACAACTACTGCTGAGATTTGTACTAATGATAAATCTCTTTTCTTAAAGAAGAATAACGCAGGAATTAATGCCCATGCAATTGTAGACAAAGTCATTAAGTTGAATGTAAATGCGAATGGTGAAATAAGAACATAAATCCAGTCAACTATAAACCCAGCTATAATTCCAATGTAAGGTCCAAGTAGGATACCTAACAAAATTAGTGGAATACTAAACAATGTAAATCTAAAGAATCCACCTTCGATACTTAAAAACGCCTTTAATACAACACTCATAGCAATTAACATTGCTGCTCTATTGAGTGTTCGTGTAGTGAAAAAACTACTTCCATTTTCCATAATAAAAAACCTCCATAATGTATTATGAGAGGTCCACTTAAAAAAATATCTTCCGATATATTAGCGGACGCGCTATTCTACCGCCACGTTTTGTGTTCGTTTATACCCGACATCCCATGGTATAACACTTAACGCAGAATAGCTACTCTTAATATTAATGATACTCCTACGAACTATATTTTTCAACCTTTATGTTTCTTTAATTTTAAAATCAATTTCTAATTGATTAGTTTCCTTTAAGAAATCATTGATTTTCGAGAATAACTTACTACCAAAAAAAGAGTGTCTAGCTGATAGTGGAGAAGGATGACTTGAACTTATTATAAGGTGATTATTATTAGTTATTAAGTTACTTTTACTAATTGCATTATTACCCCATAAAACAAATACTTTAGGTCTGTTATCTTTATTTAATATGTGAATAACTTCATCAGTAAACTGTTCCCACCCTCTAGACTTATGACTAAGTGGTTTATGTGCTTCTACTGTTAGTATAGTATTCATTAATAATATCCCTTGATTAGCCCAGTTTGTTAGTTCTCCGTGATTTGGAATATCAATTCCTAAATCACTATTCAATTCTTTATATATATTTCTTAATGAAGGCGGAATCCTATTGCCTTTTAAGACACTGAAAGCGAGTCCATGTGCTTGATTAAAATTATGATATGGATCTTGTCCAATAACAACAACTTTAACATCATTAAAATCACAATAATTAAACGCATTAAAAATATCCTCTTTTTTAGGAAAAATGATTTTAGTATTATATTCATTATTAATAAAATCCATTAAGTTTTTAAAGTAAGACTTATTAAACTGTGATTCTAGTATTTTATTCCAATCATTATTAATCATAATTATCACCAATTCTATTATAACACGTATAATAGCAATGTATCTATATTCTTGAGGTTTTTTAGTTGATTTATTAGAATTAAGATACATAGGTAAAGGCAGATTATAACATGAACTTAGAGTTATTAATCTATAATATCAAATTGACTTATACTATGTATTAATCCACAAGTCAATTTTTATTACATCATTATCTAAAAAATAAATTGGATCAATCAAATATCCTTTAAAACGATAACGATTATAAATCTTATCAACTTCAACAACATTATCGTTCACTAGAATTTTCGGTTTTCCCTTATGGATATTTATAACTACTTTTTGTCCTTGAAAATGATAATTTATTTTTTTCAGTTTAGCAACATTATATCCTTCTGGGTCAATCAATAATTTATTGTGTAATTGTTCAATACCCAGTAAATTTGAAATTACTTGTTTGATATAAATTCCAGGTCCAGAGGAGTATAATCTCCATCCTCCCTTTACATTAATTTGTCCAGTTTTTATTTTTTCAAAATTTTCTTGTGCTTCATAACGTGTTTTTACATTAGCATCAGAACTTGAAAAATACATATTACCTTGTCTATGAAAAGCGTTTTTAACTACATTTTGAATTGTTATTGGATTCACTTCATAAAATCCTTTATATGCCTCGTCAGAACAACCTATGTTATACATAGCCTCAATATATCTTATGTGAGCATGAACATATTGTAATCCTACTTCTCGTCCAAAATTAGCTGCAGTTTCAGCTCTTTGAAAAAATGTTCTTTCCCCACCATTATAAGTTACTGTCTTGTCCATAAGTCTAACACCATCTGGATGTTTTAATTTGTTTTGAATTATATTTTTATATATCTCACTTTGTTCTGGTGTTGCTATTGAAGATATAATGCTTCTTAAATATGGAAGTAATCTATATTTAATTCCTGTTTGTTTGTCTCGTGGATGAATTAATACTTTAGGTGTCTCTCCGAAAACAACAAAACCAGCAGGAAGGTTGTCCTTAATTATATGTTTCTCATAATCTAATTTAATATTATTCTTCATACTAGTTAATTCCTTGTGCAGGTCAAGATCATAATCTATTATTTGGTCTGAGAAAACATTTATCGTTTCATATAGAAGCGCTACGGTCCATCCAGATACCATATTTTCTTTTAACTTATGGTTTGCAGGTTGTAATGTATCATCCCAGTCTCCACCACCATATTTTGGTAGATGAGTATCTATTATAAATGTAGAGTTAATAGCTTGTAATTGTTTATGCACATGGGACATAAGAGTTTCATTATTACTATAATTGTTATTCTCTAAAGACATGTAAGGAATTTTTTCATTTAAAATGGAAAAATCATCAGTATGACTAAGATAATAAGCTAGTAAACGTAATGGCCAAATAATTATGTCACCATGTGCTTCATGAGCTTGAATCTTAAAATACTTATCTGACATAAACCATTGTGGAAAATCACCATTTTCTAAAAATTGACGTTTATATACTTTTAATATAATGTTTCGAACCAAATCAAATCTTTGTGCTGCTATGAATAACTCTGCTGGCCCTTGACAAACATCTCTTGTTCCCCATGCAGCACCATTATATTGTTCCAATCCGTGTGGAGAAGAATAATGAACTAGTGCATTGTGAGTATACCAGAAACTTATATCAATGATTTTCGATATTTTCTGATCTTCTGAATCAATAACTAAATTCCCTAAATATGATTCAAAAAAGTTTGTTCCTTTTTGATCAAGATCTGCAAAATCCATATTGCCCTTCGTACTTGTTTTTCCATTTAAACTAGCTTTAATATCAATTATAATTTCATTTGTTTCTTTAAATGAAAGTAAAAGTAGCCCTGATTTAGCTTCAAATCCCAATCCATCTTCTTCAGATAAAACTTGAGCAAGTGGTGTAGTTTTTAACTTGTATTTTAATTCTGGATATTCATTATTCATCATAGAATTTGGAGATGATATAAATGTATACCAACCCTCTTCTATTGTATATTCAATATCGTAAAGATTCTCTTCACTTCCCATTACTACTTGTTGGGAAATAATTATGTCGTAAGATTTATTTGATGAAAATATCAATCTTTCAGTTGTTTCTTTTATATCTACAAAAGATGAGATTTTTAAAATATCATCATCTAAAACATATGTCCAAGTTGTTGAAGTTGCACCCATATCATAATATGACGGCAATCCTAATATTTTATATTCTCCATCTATATAAATGTATATCCTTTGCCCACTAATTTTTTGAATATTTAGTGGATTTCTTACATCGCCTAAAAATTTATTAAAAGTTGTATTTCCTAGCACTATATGAGAATTAAAAACTCCAAACATGAAATTAGTTGTAGCCATTACATTTTCAGATGCTCTCTCAATATCTCCATGTATCATCAAGTGTCCATGAGGACGCTCTACTATTAATTCTTTTCGTTGCATTACTACATGATGATGATTTTCACAGAAAAATGAAATTAATTGATTTCCTTCAAATTCTTTATGTCTTATATCAATAAATTTATCTTTTATATAGTCTCCATCAACACTTTTACCATTTAAAATAATGTTTGTTTGAATTAAACCTTTTCTTTTTTCGATGTTTTCAATTTGATGAAGATAATAATAATTAGGTATTGCGATGTCTTTTGGTTTCTTAATTATATCTTTATATAACCCATCATAATGACCATAAAAGGCAAAATGTTGATTTTCTTGTTTTGAATATAAGGTTTCTGTTTGTAAAGCTAAATAAGAAAATTCATATTGGTAAATTTCAGAACTTAAACGTTCTTGAGAATACGCTATTGGAATATTTGAATATTTGTATTCCTTTCCAAAAAACTGAAATCCATCAGTTGTATATCCAATTGTATTTATTGAAGAACCAATTTGTAAAAATTGAGTTTCACCTTGGTTTTGACGTGCGCAAAGTGTATATCCGGATTCATCTTCGAATACTTTATAATCAATATACTGAACCGTATATGGTTCACTTGAAAGTACAGAAGATATTTGATTAATACCAACGTCTTGACCGTAGTAAAATTGGACAGCTAAATCTTTATCAGATTTATATGAAATCTGATAATACCACGTAGATTCATTTAAAATAAGTGTTACTTGATAATTAACACCTTTAAATTCTCCACTATATACGGCCTTATTATCAAGAATTTTAAATGACGATAAACTTTTCACACCTATCAAGGGTGTGGTATAAGAATTTTCTTCACTAAAAACTTTTAGATATATATTCGCAACTGAACCATCTAACAAGTTCCCTCGAAATAAATTAATTATATTGTTTTTTGATGTTATATCATATATATCACCAGATAACAAAAAATTAATTAATAATGAATTACTTCTTATTTGTTTCTTATCAGGTATATTTTTTATCCTCATTATTGTTCTCCTTAAAAAATATGTATTTTTTTTGAACGTTGTTTGAATTTGAGCCAATCATAATAATAAATCGTCCATATTCATACTTCGTTTCACCCAAAGAATTAATATAAGATAAATCTTTAATACATATATTGAATTTAACAGTTTTTGTTTCATATGGTTGTATCAAGATTTTTTTAAATCCTTTTAGTTCTTTCTCAGGTCGTGCAATTTTAGAAACTTCATCCTGAATATATAATTGAACAATTTCATATCCTGCTACATTGGATTTATTCGTAATTGTAATTGATGCGGTTATAGATTCATCTAAATAGATTTCCTTATCACTCATAATCATGTTTTCATATTCAAATTTGGAATAAGATAATCCATATCCAAATGGATACTTTGGAGTTCTTTCACAATCTAAGTAAAAAGAAGTATAAATATTATGTACGTCTTTATTAAAAGGCCTACCCGTAGTTAAGTGATTATAATATATTGGAATTTGACCTTCATGACGTGGGAAACTCATTGTTAATTTTCCTGAAGGATTAATTTTTCCTATTAATAAATCAGTTAAGGCTTCATTTGATTTCGATCCTAAATACCATGCTTCTAATATTGCATCTGATTGATCGATATTGTTAAGAACTAATGGTCTACCATTATAAAGAACAGTTACAACTTTTTTCTTCAAAATCTTTGCAAGTTTAATCCACTCAACTTGAAATAAAGGCAACTCTAAATTAACTATTGATTTAGCTTCTCCTGTTTTTTCGATATCTTCTCCAAGAGCACAAATAACAATATCTATTTCTCTTAACATATCTATATCAGTTGGAAGAGGATTTTCTCCATTAATGTAAACTACATCTACACCTTGATTAATAAGAGCTTCTGATAGTGATATGTTATCATTTATGCTACCCTTCCAAGACCAAACACCATTAGTTGATTTTGATGTAGCATAAGGTCCAACTACTGCAACTTTAGAATTATTTGACAATGGAAGTATATTACTTTCATTTTTCAGTAAAACTGCACACTCTTGTGCAATTTCTTTCGCTTTAGCTAAATGTTCTTTAGATTTAATTAATCTCTTTTCATCATCTATATTTGCATGTCCATAAGGATTATCGAAAAGTCCAAGTTCATTTTTAAAAGATAAAATACGCCCTACAGCAGCATTAATATCATTTTCATTAATTATTGATGTTTCAATTAATTTTTCAATATTTTTCATATAACAACTAGATGCCATTTCAATATCAATTTTAGCTTCAACACCTTGTATTGCTGCTTCTCTTTGATCATGAGCAACTCTATGAGCAATAACTTGATTTAATCCGTCATAATCAGTAATCGTAACTCCATTAAAATTTAATTGATTACGGAGTACATCAATCATTAAAAACTGATTAACAGTTGCTGGTATTCCATCAAAAGTATTGAAAGATGCCATAACCATTTTTGATCCTTCATCAATAGCTGCTTCATAACCACCTAAGTATGTTTGATAAAATGATAAACGAGACATATCTACAGTGTTATAGTCAAGTCCAGCTATTGGAGCTCCGTATCCTGCAAAATGTTTAACACATGATGCTATATTACCTTTTGCTGAAATATCATCTTGTTGATATCCTTTTACCATAGCTCTTACGAACATACTAAGTAAATATGGATCTTCCCCATATCCTTCCATAACTCTACCCCATCTTGGCTCTCTTGATAAGTCTGCCATAGGAGAAAAAGTAACTTGAATACCTGCTGTAGAAGCTTCTACAGCTGAAATTCTAGCTGAATGAAAGGCTGTATCAGTATTCCAAGAACATGATAAGGCAAGTGGAATTGGGAATATGGTCTCATAACCATGAACTATATCAGCCATAAATAATAACGGAATTTTTAATCTTGAATCATTTAAATATTTTCTTTGTAGTTCTTGTTGTTCTTTTGCATTTCCAATTCCAAGTACAGAACCTGCAGAAAACACTTGTTTATTTGTTAGTCCTAAATCATATTCAAACCCATGAATCTTAGTGTCAGATTTACTGATAAAATTGTGAGGTGCTATTTGAAGCATTTGTCCGATTTTTTCTTCTAAATTCATTTTCTTTAATAACTTTTTTACATCCATAAAAACACCTCTTTTTAGCAAGATTCTCTTTGAATAATGCTTCCTATAGGATTATATACATCTACAGGTTTTTTTTTCTTTAAAATGGCAATAATTGATTCAGCGACACGTTTCCCCCAACTATAATGATCTATTCCAATTGTTGTTAATGTTGGATCAATATAATCGCAAAGAGTAATATTATCAAAACCTGCAACTGCTACATCACCTGGGATACTAATCCCTTTAGATTTCAATCCCTGAATAAGACCTATCGCAGATTCATCATTTGCACAAAAAACAAAACTTGGTCTGTCTTTTGACTCCGCTATTTCAACACCAACGTCAAATCCACCATGAATTGTGAAATTACCTTGGAAATATTGAAAATCTTTTATCCCTTCGCTTTCTAGTGCTTGTTTAAATCCAATAAAACGATGGTTATTATTATATGAGTCTAGCGGACCACTTAGATATCCAAAATCACTGTAACCTTCTTTAATCTTTTTTTGAATAAAATCTTTGACTAAAGATTCATTATCAATTTTAGAAGAATATATGTTTTTCCCTTTTAAGTTTCTATCTAACACAAAAACAGGGTAACCCATTTCTCCATAATGAAGTATATTAACATCTTCTAAACGGTCATCAAATATAACCGCTGCATCAACTTGTCTTTCAAGAAGTAAATTCACTGAAGAAGTACCACTTGATACAATTATATTAAGTCCACTTTCTTGAAGCCTTTTATGAATACCATCTAAAACATCACTAAATATAGGACCAGCAAATTCATATATAAATACTCCAACATTTCCAGTTTTTCTATTTTTTAAATTTCTTGCATTACCATTAGGATAATAGTTTAATTCTTTCCCAGCTCTTAAAATTCTTTCTTTAGTCTTTTTAGATACTTTTGGGCTGTCATTAAGCGCATAAGATGCCGTTGATATTGAAACTCCTGCTAACTTAGCTACATCTTTTATTGTTGTCATATTTACACTTCCTTTTTCCAGTCTAATACTTCAAGACCTTTTTTTATAAATGTATTTTCCATAAAACATTTGCGTACAATATTACTCGTTAATTGATTAACACTCAAGAGTTCCATCCCTTTGTCTATAGCAATGTATTTATTACTAATCCACATATTGTTATCAGCCTTGTTATATGCATCCAAGAATCCATATTCTTGAAATAATCCCGGAATCTTTTTCATTTGATTTACACCTTCAATTGCATCCTCAAATAAATATGGTAAAGAACAAACAATTGAATAAGGTGCGATAGTTCCATCAGTATCAAGAGTATTTTCTGCATTAGGCAATGCTCCAAATACTCGATAACCCTCTATAGTATCAGAAGCATTCATTCCAAATGTATTCTTTGAAAAAGTTTTATATATCTTCGCTACTTGAACAGAACTAAGTTGATGACACATAGTAGCTAAACGCGCGTTGCTTTCCCAATTGATATTTTCAGAATCAATATAATCTTTTATGTCTAACCAACACAAAGGCATATGATAAACAAATAAAGTATTATGAGGAGAAGAATAAAACCTTCTATTTGAAAAAATCGACTCCTTTCTTGCAAATCCTTTATACAAGTTCTTTGCTAAAACATGATCCTTAATTGAACCCGCAATCATCGGATACATAATTAGTTGTTCTGCAAACATATCCCATCTAGAAATAAACCCAGGTATTTTACCTACATAATCTCCAAAAGCACTAGGGTTATATGCCATTCTTATGTAAGCAATGTTTTCATCAATTTCAACAAAAGATTCCCAATTAACTCTTTTAAATAAAATAGCTGCCATCTCTTTAATCTCTGAATCATTAAAGTAAACATCAACACTTAAAACCCCTGCTAAACATATCGCAGTATCAATTGTTGAAAACTCACAAAAATTCCATCTCTTACCAGTTTTTATTTCAATAAAATGCGCGAAAAAACCTTCGTGATTTTCTAGTAATAAAAGTGTCTTCAAGGTTTTTCTAGCTTTGTATAAAGAATCATATTTACTTAAATAACCATTTTCTACTCCAATAATCAAACTACTAAGCATGAATCCTGTAGCAGCAATTGATGCACGTTTACTCTCAATTGAGTTATCTTGTGTTAGTCCATAGCCAAGAGAATCCTCATTAAAATTCGTATGGTGTTGAAAAAAATCAATAGCTCTTTTTTCAATTTCAGTCAAAATTTTATTATGCATAATATCACATCTTTCTTAATAAAATCATATATTTCAAATATATTTTTAAATTTTTCTAATTTATTGGTCTATTAACTCAAAATCAAGTACCTTTATTGCTTCTTGTATATATGGAACTTCCATATATATATCCCAAATCATCCCAGATAAATAGTTTTCAATCATTAGGATTGATATTCCTTTATCTATTCCTATTACATCATTTGCGAACCAAGGGCTATCAAATTTGTCTAGGTTATATGACCCAACAAATCCATAAGTGTTAAGGAACCCTGAATATGTTGCATAGTTTTCCATTGCATTAATTGCCTCTTCTGGTCTGAAAACTATTGAACCTATTGCACCATAAGCTGGAACAGTACCATCAACAATAAAACTATTTGATCCCCCAGCAGGACCACTACCGTAATTTCCTCTATATACATCACCAGAAAAATATGTATCCCCAGGTCCATCACATGCTGACATTCCCCAAGAATTTTCATTTAATCCTGTAAAAGTCGTTTTTGATACTGCATAAGCAATAGCAGCATCTACAGCGTTTTCACTATTTGTAAACCAATTGAATCCTTCTTGATCATTGTAAAGAGAGTAATCAAACCATGCATGTGAGTACTGATGGGTAAAAATACTCCCTGAATAAGTAGGATAAAATGCACCATAATCATCTGTTGCATGCATCAATGTTGAATTATATTTCATCAGTTGATAAGCACCTTTATGCACTCCATAATCAGGACTACCTGAAGCTAAAACAAATAACATCAATTGTTCAGCATACCCATTCCAATAACCTTCAAAACCTGTTTCTGGTTGATACCCCATATAAAACTTATTAACATCACTATCAAAATACCAATTCCATTCAACAGTTTCATATAGTTGATAAGCAAGTTCTTCAACTCTACCTCCAAAATAACGCCCAACTGTTAAAGCACCATTAATAAATAATGCTGAATCAATTATAGATACTTCTGAGCCAAAAGAACGTTCTCCTTCTTCCATAGAAATAAAGTGATACCAGAATCCATGTGTTCTTTCTAAATCATTTTTAAATGTTAATAAAGTATAATAAGCACGATCTTCTGCTTCTTCACGAGTTATAAATCCTGCTTCAATACCTATTGGTAACGCAGTCAATCCATAACCCACTGATGCTATACTTGCAACAGAACCAGCAGTTTCACTAGTAGTATTATACCTATCTGGTATTAAACCATATGCTCCTGAATCTTTATAAGTATTTGCTAAATCCCAAAAGAAATCAAATCCTAATTCTAATTCATCTAGCACTATACTTGGAACATCTTCCAAAACTGATGTGCGATACAATGTCGTGTTTTCCTCAGGAAGATTATTCTCATCTATAATTTCCTCTATTTTACATGAACTAAGAATAAATATGGATACTACAGTGGCTATTGTTATAATAATTTTTTTCATAAAATCACTCTCCTGTAACTCCTGTTTTTTCAACGCCTTCTACAAACCAACGCTGTATTGCAAAGTATATAATCAACATTGGCAACATTGTTAACAATGTTGCTGCTAAACGGATTCCTTCATTTATCATTACTAATTGTTCAGATGCATATTGTGATTCGAATTCTGATGCAAAACTAGCTAAACGAAATTGAAGGTTTGAAAATTCTGCTCCTAAAAACAGTGAAGATATATACGTTTCATTAAAATACCAAACTAAGCTGAAAAGAAATGATGTAATAAATGCTGGAACAGCTAATGGCACATTAATTTTAAAGAAAATATAATAAGGACCAGCTCCATCAATTTCTGCTGCTTCATTAATACTTTTTGGTATCATTCTAAAAAATTGATAAAATATTAAAATAAAGATAGCTGAATTTAATCCTTGTCCAAATAAAGCAGGTAAAATTATTGCAAAGGGACTCTCAAGTAAATTAAATTCATAAAACATAACATATCTAGGAATCATATATACTTGTATAGGTATAATAAATGTCATTATAACTATTACAAAAAGTATTTTTTTAAATTTGAAATCATATTTAGCAAAACCATATCCAATGATTGAAGTTACAAAAGTTTGTAATAAAGCTGGAACTAATGTAACAAAAGAACTCACTAATAAGGTTGGAAAATAATTTAGTACCCTAAATGCCTTTCTAAAATTACCAAAGTATAACTTCATTGGAATCCAATTTACCATTGGATTTACAATATCTTCTTGTGATTTTATACTATTAGAAATCATATATAAAACTGGATACAAATAAATAAACCCAATACTTATTAATAGTACATAAACAATTATTTTAGAAAACGGTGATGGACTAGCTATTTTTCCAACAAAAAACATTTTAAGTGTCTTAACAAACATTATTTAGCCCCCTTTTTTTTTGAAATCTTAGATGGGCGAAAAATTAATGCAACAATTCCTATTAAGGCCATAATAACTAAGAAATATACCCAAGCCATTGCTGTAGCAAACCCATATCCAGTTCCAGGTCTTTGGTTAAACATATTAGATCGAATACTTTGAATTACAGCATTGTCTGTAAAAGTTGCTAGTAAGACAATTGTATAAATAAAATTAACAAAAATTAAACTTTTTAAAGTTGGTAAAGTAATTTTCCAAAAAGTTTCCCAAGCTCCAGCTCCATCTACTTTAGCTGCCTCGTATATTTGACGATCAACTTTTTGTAGCCCTGCCAAGAAGATCAATATTTGAACTCCAGAGAACCAAAAAATAATTATGATCTGTGAAAATAAATTTATAATAGGTTCTGCAAAAACAGGATTTAAAGATTGTTCAATTATTTGTATAAATCCATAAGATTCAAAAACATTTGCTCCCCCAGCTCCTTGACTAACTAATTCGTTTATTACAGGTCCAGATGCAATAATAACTGGTAAAAAGAACACTGAACGAAAGAACCCTCTAGCTTTAATATTTTGATTTAATAACACAGCAATAAGGACTGAAAACACTATAATAATAGGTGCTTGCAATGTAATGTCTTTCAAAAAGTCTACAAGTAACTCCATAAAAACAAATCCTTCTTCTAATTTAAATAAATTTATGAAGTTTGTAAACCCATGAAACTGAACATCAATTCCAGTACCAAGTATTCTAACATCACTTAAAGAATAATAAATAGACATTATTAGTGGATAAATCATGAAAATTAATACCCCAATAATCCAAATTGAAATGAATGAATATCCTATAAGATTTTCTCTCATGTTTCGACTAAGTTTTATCTTCTTCATGATGTTCCTCCTACCAAGTAGGATTTTGGTTCAACAGTATGTTGATCAAATACTAAGATTACATCTGTGTAGTTGATTATTATCCATACATCATTAGAATAAGTTACTCGAACAACTCCCTCTTCTATTACTTCTCTATTAATAATAGTAGCATCTATTGTATATTTAAGAGCATTATTTACAAATTCATAATAAGTATATACTGCAGGTTTTAAAGAATCATACTTAGAAGAATATATTGATTCTAAATTTGTATCTTTTAATTTTTTTGAAGATTCCTCAGTTAAAACAAATGACGGGTACACATGAAAATCAATCATTCTTAGTAGGACATCTCTTTCTTGTGGAAAGAAATTAGCATATGGGCTATATAAATCTACCACGTTTGATAACGCTATTGCAAAGAATGGAACAGTATCATCAAATGTTAGAAATTGTGATGAGTATAGAGGAAAATCAAAATATGAATCAATATATGGGAAAAAGTAAGCATTGCTATCATATAATGCTATTTCTTTATCAAGTTCGTCTAATAAATCTGTAAATATATTAATTTGATCATTAATGTATTTATCATTAGAAAAATCTCCATAAAGTGTACTACCCAAATAAGATAAAGCTAGTCCATCATAATCTAAATGATTTAATTCATCTAAACTTTCAAAAGTATTATCCAAAACTACATCATACTCCAATAGATACATTTCTGAAGTTATATTTTGATAAATATATATTTGATCATTAATTTTTTTTGCTAATTCAGTAAATCGGTTATATCTTCCATTAGTTGAATTTACCATTATATGATTAGAAATGAGATATAAAGATTCAACCATTTCGTTTAGTTGACCTAATTCAGCACTTGATCCAAAAGACTTGTCCATTTTTTTATATAAAGGACCTTCCCATGATGCTCCATCATCTGTAAACCCATTTATAGATAAAATAATATTGTCTGATAGTTCTATTTTTAATGTATCAATAATATTTATTATGTCTTCAATAGTAGTTAATTGAATATGATTTGTGAATATCATACCTGCCTTATTTTCTGATGCCAAAAAAGATAAATGAAGAGGAATATTCTCACTATTTAAAACATTTTGATAACTAGCTCCTAAAGATAATAAATAATCTCTATACGTTATCGCCATTCCAACATAATTAGCATTCTCATTCTCTAAAAATGTATACATGATTGAGATATTAACCGTATTAGGATCATCTTGTAGTAATGTAATTGAATTTCCTAATTGATCAATTGGTTGGTTATATGTAGAACGATATATGAATTCTGGAAATACAGTCATATATCCTCTATTTTTAGATGGATAATATACATTTATATTTCCATATTCTCCTCCAGAAACAATATTTGCAAAAACTCCTTGCTGATCAACACCATGTACAAAACCAAATACTGGTGCGTAAAGTCTACTACCATCTTGTACTAAGTTGTACAAATTACTTTCTTTATTAAAACCGAGTGGGTTTCCATATATTGATTTTTGATAATTAGGTACTCCAAGATCGTCTTCTTTATAATCAATCAACGCTCCAATTCCATCAGGAATAAATACATATCCAGGAACATCATCATTTTTTACAGAACCAAAATCTTTATATACTTGAATACTTTTCAATTTATAAGAACCTTCTTCAATGATATCTTCATCTAGAATTTCAACTTCAATACCTTCAATAGTAAAACTAACAGCCATTGTTATTTCAATTTTAGAAATACCAAAAATTATATTAGCTTCAAATCCATTTTCAGTTTCATCCATATTAACAACTGTTCCAGGAGTAAATAAATGTTCTCTAACAATAGTATAATTTACATTGTTTGTATTAAAAGAAGTTATATTTAATGCACTACGCATAGAATATAGAACACTTTCTGAAATATCTTCTCCACTATAATCTATAGTTGATGACCATAAATATTCATTGTTATTATAAACTTGAAATGCTAAGGATTCTTCATCTATGTAAACTGTTCCAATTTCAGTTGATATTGCTTTATACTCTAAATTGACATCTTGTGTATTAACAGCTATTTCATCAGATTTCATATGAGTATAACGATTTGAATCAACATAAGGGTAAATATCATAAAAACCTTTTAAAGTATATTCATCATTACTCTCTGTTAAAGCAAAAACGGAAACGACTCCCATCGATAACAAAAATAATGCGGTTAATAATATTACTCTATTTTTATACACGATAAATCACCTCTTTTATAATAGATAAAATAAACGTAATTATTTGCCCTAAAAAGGCATAAATTAGTAATCCTAATAGCATTACAATAAACATTCCAAAGATTATTGTAATAGTGTTTTTAATTGTTTCAATAAATTTATAACTGTGAATTCCTTGAATTGAAATAAATATTAATAAAATAGTCCAAGTTAATATAACACCTTTATAAAATTCATAAATAAATATTTCATTGTATGTTAATACATGAGAAACCAATGTTAATGGTAAAGTGAAAATTATAAAAGGTAATAATGCATAACTAGATGCAATAAAAATATCTTTTAATCGCCCTTCACCGTCATTCAATGTTGATACTAAGTAATTAACAATTACATAAAGTCCAAAAGTACTCACAACAATCAAGAATTGAATCCAAATTTGATTTGTATTAGTACTCTTAAACAAAAAACCAGTACCATATATATCAATTAAATAAACAAAAATAAAACTTATAAAAACTATCCAAGCAGATTTATAACTCGCAACATTCATTCTTCTAATACTTAGGTATGTATCATAAGGATGTTTTAATATATTCAGTGAATATAACATTTCTTTAATAGTTTTTTCATTCCTAAAATGTGTAATCTTAGTAGAATATTTTGAGTAAAATCCAGAATGTTTAATGCTTTTTTTAGAAATCTTAAATATTATAATTCCTATAATAAATACAATTAGCCAAGTTCCTAAATTCTCTTGGATTTTTATATTTCTAATCTCCCAAAATGTAGTTGAGTACCCATTATAGTCTTTTGCGTCATAGAACTCGGATAAAGCAAATTCAAAATTGCCTTCTTTTGCATATGCATATCCTAAAGCGGTATGTGCTAATGCAAAAGAGGAGTTTTGTCGTAAAATTTCTTCCCAAAGTTCTTTTGATTCGATGTATTTCCCATCATTAAATAAAGTTACTGCATCATGAATTAGATTTACAAATGATGTTTTTTGAAAGACATGAATAAACCCATATGAACCTGCATCTAAAATATAGAGGTTTCCACTTTCATCAGTCACTATTCCAGATGCTTGATGAATTAATCCTAAAGATTGACGAATTCCATAACTCGCAGCATTGAAATGAAATAACATATTTCCATTTGCATCATACTCATATACTTCTCCGGTTTTTGTGACAAGGTATATATATTCATCAACACTCATCCATATATCAGCTAATTCTCCAGTTGGATAAACAGTTGAACCGTTTAATGTATTAATACCAGTTATATTTAATCGTTTAAATGTTTCAAAAACATTTGTGTTCGTAGTTAAAATTGCACCCTTAGTACCTAGTGCAATGTTTGTTGGAGAAGCAGGTCTATTATTTGATAAATTAGGATCATTTACTACAAAATTATATAATATCTTTCGAATTGATAAATCGACACTGTTTATTCCTAAATATCCAATAAATTCACCAGCATAGTTTAGTTGAATAACCCCTGATGTTGAACCTTCACCAATTACGTATATTGAATCACTTGAATCTACAACAACTTTTAAAGGAGTAAATTCGTTTTGTTGTCCATATATTGGTGACGTCGGTTTTGTAATAACTTGCTCAATTTCTTTGTTTGTTTCATTAATTAAGAAAACTGAACTTGCACCTTTATCTGCTACATATATAGTTTCATTTTTTACGAATACTCCAACTGGTTCTACAAATTCATCAAAAGAATACTCATCAATTAATTCTCCAGCAATACTCATTTTTACAATGCGTTTGTTACCTGTATCAGCAATATAGAATACATCTTCTAATATGAACATGTCTTGAGGTTGATCAAAATCTAATTGCTCACCTATATATCCAACAGGTACATAAGCAGTTTGAGTTTGTACTTTCTCACCACTTGCATTCAATGTATATGTGTCATATGGTATACCATATGATCCTGCGGCTGTAGGCACAACTATATTTATGAACATTGAAATTATTAGAACTATAAATATTGACATTATATTTTTTTTCATAACATCGCCTACTTAATTCCGGAATGAGCCATTGTGTTCATGACTTTAGATTGTAAAAATATGAAAATAATTAAATTTGGTAAAAACATAATCAGTGAAGCTACAGCTGTAATACCAGCTCCAGCGACAGAGTTTGAAGCACTAGAAAGTGTTGACATATAAAATGCAAATGTTTTTAAAGAATCTGAATTAATAAATGTTGCTGAAATATCAGCATTATTCCAAACACCTTGAAATGACAAGATTGCGATTGTTGCAATCGCAGGGGAAATTAGAGGTACAATTATTTTTCTATAAATTGTAAAGTGACTAGCACCGTCAATTTTTGCTGCTTCAATTAAGTCATCTGGTATTTGATCTATAAATTGTTTAACCAAAAACAACCCAACAGGTATCGCGATCATAGGAACAATATGAACTAAAAAGTTATCGATTAACCCCATTTTTTCTATTACTAAATACCTAGGTATAATTACAGCTGTACCAACAAACATCATAGCAACAGTATTTATTTTAGTTAAATAAGTATTTAAATGAAATTTCATTTTTGATAAAGCATAACCTGAAATAGTTGCCAAAAATACAGATAAGCCAACAACTAAAACTGTAATTAAAATACTATTGAATAAGTATCTTGTAACAGGAATTCCTGTAGATGAAGCTACGTCAAACAAGTCAAAAAAGTTATCCAATGTTGGACGTCTTACAAAAAACTTTGGTGGGTATTCTATTAATTCATCAAAAGGTTTAAAAGCATGGTTGAAAATGTATAAAAGTGGTAACATCATAAAACTCGCTACAGGTAAAACTAATAATAAAAATGGGATTTGATCTTTAGTAAATTTTTTGGGATTAATTTTAATTGCGTGAAATTTTTTTGCCATAATTAATCCTTCTCTCCAAATAATTTCCATGATATACGGCTAAAGAAATATATTATTAATAATAATACAACAGACAAAGCAGCTGCATATCCCATTTCGTATCTAATGAAACCATAATCTTCAATATGATTTAGAATTAATGAACCTGAATAATTTGGTGTTGGATTAGCACCTGAAAGTTGTACACCTAAAGCTCCTGCACTAAAAGTTCCAACAATTGTCATAACTGCTCCAAAAAGCATTTGAGGCTTCATTGAAGGTATAGTAATATACCAAATCTCTTGAAAACGCGAGTTTAATCCATCAATGTATGCAGCTTCATAAAGTTCATGAGGAACATTTAATATCCCAGCTAACATAGCTAAGAAACCAACTCCCATTGATGACCATAATGCAACAATAATCATTATTGTAAATAAATAATCAGGAGATTGTAAAAAAGCAATAGGCTCAACAATTATTCCCCAATTTAATAAAATCGAATTTAAATATCCTGATTCATCACCTGCAAAGAAAACTCGCCAAACAACAGTCATTGTTACACCGGCAGTCAAGGAAGGAGAATACAATATTATTGCTAAAACAGTTCGAATCTTACGTGTCAATTGTGATAAAGACCATGCCATAATAAATGATAAAGCATATCCTCCAGGCCCAACAATAAATGCAAACTTTATTGTATTTGGCAAAATATATCTCATGAATTCTTCATCAGAAGTTAAAAGGAAAACATAATTATAAACACCATTAAATGATGGAAAAGAAACCATATCAAATAATGTGAACGACAAAAGCACTGCTAATACTATAGGTATAATAACAAATATCATAAACAATACAACATAAGGGAGCGTAAATAAATATGCGTCTTTATCGTCATGACGGAACATTTTCTTTTGAAATTTAAACCAGTCTTTTGTTCTTCTTATAGTAGATATTCTTTCCACATTATTCACCTCCAAACCATTTTTTTATGTCTTCTTTATTAGGTAAGATAAATGTACGAATTACATTACCTTGAGAATCAATATATTCAAACTCTTGCATTTTACGAGTTACTTCTTTATCAATCTTTATTTTTGCTTCGCTTATTGAACTACGTAAATTCACATCATTGTATACAACGTTGTTCCATACATTCGAAATTTCTCTTTCAATTATATATGATCCTGGAATTTTAGGAACTTCTTTTAGATGTTCCCATTGTTCAAGTATTGTAACTTTATGTGTTAAATCAATTCTTAACATAGAAAAAGCTTCCATATTCGCAGAATTCCAAATATATTGACTTCCTAATGTATTTAAAAGTCTTTCAGAGTACTTAACTTGTGTTTCAGTAGACATCCACCATGATAAAAATTCCCAAGCTTCATCTTTTTTATCACTTTTCTCAAAAATAATTGTCGATTGTTGAGCTCCTGGCATAGATCTATTAATTGTTGATTCATATGAATCTAAGTCTTTGTTATATGTTACAGTTTCAACTCCAGGAACAATAGCAATATCCCACAAACCTCGTATATCAGATGCTGCATTAATAAGTTGTAAATACATCCCAAAGTCACCTATTCCAATTGGTGCAGTACCATTTCTAAATTCATTAAAGAAACTAGAAGTTTGTACTGGAGTCCCATATTCAAGATATAAATCTGTCATGAATTCCAAAGCTTCTATACTTTCTTCTTCATCAATAGCACTTGTAAAACCATCTTCAGCATATATAGAGCCACCAAATTGATAAATAAATGGTGCAGTTGAGTCAAAAGATTTAAATGCACTACTTGAAGATAATGGAATATAGTAACTCATACCATTACGATTCAATATAGGCAATATATTAATTACGTCATCCCATGTCGATGGAACTTCTAATCCAAGTTGGTCAACTATAATATCTTTTCTATAAAACAAAACATAAAAGTTTTGGGTTTCAGGTAACCCATATAGATGATCATCATAAACCATTGGAACTAATTGCTCCTGATTATATATTGAAAGAATTTCTAAATAGTTATCTGCTTCTCTCATGTCATAAAGCATTCCACGCATTCCGTATTCTATAGGAATCCATGCTGAAACTCCCATAGCTATATCAGGTTGCTGGTTAGCTGAATTGGATAAGAGTAGTTTACTGTCATCTTTAATAAGTGATACTTTAACACTTATCCCTGTTTCTTCTGTAAAATCAGAATCAGCAAGTTGTTGTATTATGTCAGTAAATTGTCTTGATCTATTTACCCATACTTCAAGCTCATATTCATCTGCTTTATTTAAATAAGTTGTGTCTATAAAAGATAAGAAAAACCTTTGTACACTTATTAAGAAAGAGTTAACAAAAGATGGATTTGCATCCTCTAAGTCAACATCATTTGAATGTATATACAAAGCATCTATAATCATGCTTTGTGATTTTATTATATCAGTTTGATTTGTTATTAATTGGAGCGCTGAAGAAGAACCAGTTGAAATAGCAGTTAATCTTCGTGGTAATTCATTTACATCATCCTGAATTATTTTTATTTTTAGTATCGCAGCCTCAAAGTCCTTCATAATTTTTGAATCATCTTCATAACCAAAAAGAGTCCTTAAGGTATCATTAATTTCATTTAAATCATCTATCCAACGACTTAAGTCAGCTTCTACTGTAGGAAAATGAGCAGGAATGTCCCAGTCTATTCCTTGATCCGAATTGTTTTTCGTTAGTTTTGTAATATCAAGTCCAAGTTGAGCGATTTCTGATGCTAAACTATCTAATTTAACTAATATTGAATTAAATAATGTTCCATCAACTTCAAGAGTAATAGTGTCTCCAGGTTCCAAATAAATCATTAAGGGTTCTTCTTTGAAACCTCTTATAGAAATATTGTTCCAATCATTCGAATATTCAAACACTAAGTGCTTTGCTTCATCATATGGAATCTTGTTATTAATGTAGAGCGTGCGATACATTGTTCGATTATCAGTATTTTGGTTAACTTTAAAAGTTAAGTTATAGAGACCTGCTTTAGTGATACTAGGCATCCAGGTTACTGAATCTCCAGGTAAATCATATGTATCGGTTCCCAATACATTTAATTTTAATTTTGTTAAAGAAAATGGTTCTACTAATGGGTCTCTATTTATCCCAGGTATTATAGTTGAAGAATTTTTATACAATGTATCTTCTACTTCTATTTTTTCTGAATACATCTCGATTATTGGTTTATCACTATATAACTGCATATATTCATCATATGTTCCATATTCAGGTTGAGTACCAATTGAAATTGATTTGATTTTTATATGTCCAGCACTCTTATTAAAAACCAATTCGTTAACTCCGCTTTCTAAATAAATATATAATCCATCTTCATATAATCTTTCAGAATCGCGAAGAGATTTTACAAGGAATTCCTCGTAAATGCTTTGTTCATTAAAAACATCATTTCCATAACGATCAATATTAAACTCAGAATTATCCTCTGTCCACAAAGTATCTAAAATAATTTGATTTAATTCTTCATATGGTTTTTCACCGTTAATAGTTAAATCCATTGTAACAGGCATATGTGTTTCTGTAATAGATACATAATCAAAGTAAACAAGGTATAACCCCTCCTCATTTACTTCAAAGTATGTAGTTATTGATGTGTCAGAACTCCAATCGAAGTAACCGTCAGAAACAACTTCTCCAATTGCTAAATTAAAATCCTCATAGTCAATTTGGTACGATACCTTATTTTCAATATAATCACTTTTGTGTTCGTTAATAAATGCAGAATAAGTGCCCTCCACAGAAATTAATTCATAATTCGCAAATTCAGGAAAAAAATCCTTTTCTGAATTTATTAAATTGAAAAGTAAGACAGATGAAATTGTTATTACTAATATAACAATATATAACTTCGCTTTTTTCATCTTGGTTCCTCCTTAAACTAATAAGCAATTTAGTTATTTGTCAGATAATGCATCATCAAACAAAGTTTTTGCTTGATTATAAAGATTATTTGCTTGAGTATTTAAAGCAACTTTAATATCAGCATATTGTATCTCACCACTTAACAATGAGTTAATAACATCACTCATTTTATTGTCTGCATCAAATGTACCTTGGTAACGTGCATCAATATATCCTGGCATGTATTTAGGTGGTTCTACAATAAATGATCCCGCTTCAATAATTGTTCTTAATCCAGGTAATCCAGGATACAGTTCAAAATAAGCATCTAAAAGCTGAACATCATTTTGTATTGGAGCAAAGTTGACTTTTGAAATACCTGGTACTGTTGTACTCAATTCAATTCTTTTTAAATATCCATCTACACCAAATCCCATCCATTTTGATAATAAGTATGCTTCTTCTGGATAATCTGTATTTGAAGCTAATGTAAAGAAGTCAGCTACAATTGGTACACTTTTATTTCCATTTACAACAGGTGTCCCTATAAAATCTAATTCCCAAGGGTAATCACCATCATTAATTTTTGTTTGAATCCATCCAAAGTCCCAAGAATAAAACCATTTTGCAAGTATTGCACCGTTATCAAAATATGCACCTACAGGTTCTGGGAACATTGTAGAGATATCAACACCTGAATCTTCTACTGCAGAAGCACTCAGTAATGCCTCCCAAACAAATGAAGAATCAGTAGCTAAATCTCTGTATAAACTAATTGAATCTCCAAATTCACTTGAATCAAGATTAAAACCATCTTCATTAAGAGTATACCATCCTAAATTCTCATTTAATTGTGCTGGATACCAATGAATGATATGTTCAATACCCTCTAATCCAATAACACCTTGATTAGTACTTGAATTATGATCTGCAGCGGCTTTTGTTAATGTAAGAAATTCTTCCATCGTTGTGTCTAAATCAGGAGCTGTTTGCCCTTGATATTCATACAATGTTTTATTAACAATATATCCTGCATAAAATACTGCATTTGGAATACCCATTACTTTATCATTATATGTTGCTACGCCTCTAATGTCTTCACTAATATTTAAAAACTCACTATCGGCTAATGCAATATCAGAAATATTGTAAGTCCAATCGTTGATTACATAATAAGGTATGTTATCTGATTGAAATACATCTGGTAAAGTTTGTGTAGATGCTCTTGCTGCAAGAAATTCATTCCAATCCATATCACCGTTAGTCCCAGGCACTTTTGGTCTTTCAATAATATCTACTCTGATGTTAGGATTTTCTTCCATAAATGCATCAATCATTAAGCGTTCCATATTTGTTTCCAAAGTATCAGGACTACCTAAATTCCATGATGCATAAGTTATAATAATTCTGTCATCTGGTACTTTGTCTTCTTTACAAGCAGACAAAGTAAACAATAACAAAGTAATTGTTACTACAACTAATAATTTTTTCATACGATCCTCCTATATTTATCTTTATACTTGAAGTTGCCATTGCTGAGAGGCTATGGCAACTTCAAGTATATTATTTTAAAATATTCAATATTGTGTTACTCGAAATATATTACAACTTCGTTGATTTCAAATGAACCACTTGCAGGTGCCGTATTAGGCATTACAAATATAATAATGTTACTAAATGAATTAGCAGTAACTGTAATCGTAATTGGTTGATCATCAGTAAAAGTAATTGATTGTTCTAAAGCTCCATCATCATTAGGCTTAACTAATATTGTTTCTCCAACTGTTCCAGTTAAAGTAATTGATAATGTATTTAATCCAAATACTAATTCTGGGTCAAATTCAATTTTCATATTAGCCCATTCTTGACCTGCCAATTTAGTATAATCAACACTTACAACTCCATCAGTATTAGTGATTGTGTACGCAGCATCTCCATTATCTACCCAATCACTAAATGTTGCTGAATATGATAATGTTGCACTAATTATTGTAAATTGTCCTGTTAAATCTGCTAATCCTGCTTCAGCGAAGAAAATTAAATTACTAAAGTTATCAGCATTAATAACAACACTAATTGGGTCATCACCAAATGTTACCCAATGTTCTAAAGCTCCGTTATCATTAGGTTTAAGTAGTACTTGAGTTCCTGAAGTACCATCAAGTACTAAAGTCATTGTATTTAATCCTGCAACTAATTCTTGATCAAAATCAATTTTCCCAAATATCCATTCTTGTCCAATACCTTTAACGTAATCAACAACCGTTGTTCCGTCTAATACAGTGAATGTATAAGTTCCAGCATCTCCTTCTACAAATGTTCCTTCTGTGAAGTCGACAACTGTAGTTAAATCCAGAGCTACTTCTTCAGCAACGAAACCTAAAGATGCTTCTAACACTTCAAATGTACCACTTGCTGGTGCAGTTCCACCTTCAGCAAATATTACTACATTAGTGAATGCTTCAGCTGTAACAACAACGGTAATTGGATTATCACCAAATGTTACCCATTGTTCAGTAGCTCCATCATCATTAGCTTTAATTAATACTTGATTACCTGATGTTCCATCTAATACTAAAGTTAATGTATTATATTCACTTACATCAATAGCAGTGAAATCTGCCTTCATAAACGACCATTCTTGACCTGCAATTTTAGTGTAATCAACTACAGTTTTTGAACCATCATATGTAGGGTCATAAGTATCAAGATCATTTTCAATCCATAGATTATTGATATTTAATCCTGCTTTCATAAATGTTATGTTATGAACTGTGATTAAGCCAGTTCCAATAGCTGACCCTTGAGCAGCAAATATTAAGAATTTGCTAATTGTTTCTCTTTGGACTTCAGTCATTGTTGACAAATCAATTGTTATTGTTTGTCTAGTACCATCAAAAGTTATTGCTTCTTCTTTTGCGCCTGTTGCACCTTCAACTTTTAATAAAGCTGTTTTATTTTCAACACCTGTAATTTCTACCACTATTTTTGTGAATAAAGACAAGTCTCCTTCAATATTTGAAATCGCATATGTCCATTCACCATTTTTAGTGTAATCAATAATTGTGTCAGTACTACTAGTTGTAATTGTGTAGTTGTTATCTCCACCGTCATACCAATGTGCTATTGAGAATGAATCCCCTGACACATATATGTTTTTAACTACAACTGGAGCTGCATATGTATACTCTTCAGCAAAAAATGCTTCATGTATAGTAAAAAATCCAGTTACAGGAGCAAGTCCTGCTGCACCAAATAAATAAATTACTGTAATTGAATTTTTCTCAGCATCAGTCATTTCTGATATGTCTAAAACTAGTTCTTGTTCTTCAGAATTTAAGAAAACATAATTTTCATAATCACCAAAATCATTTGGTTTAGCAAGCAGTTTTTGACCCTCAGTACCTGAAACTTTTAAAACAATGTAATTAAAATCTGAAAAGTCTCCTTGAACAGAAACTTTTAAAGCACTCCATTCAAATCCAGCACCTTTATCAAAAGAAACATCCGCTGTATCTGAATCATATACAACTGTGTAAATTTCTTCTGAGAAATTTTCCCATTTTGAATTGAAATCAAATGTGTCTTCAACACCATCATATTCAACTACATTTTGTGGGATATTGTTAAAGTCTGTTTGAATAATAAAATTCTCAGCAACATCTACAGAAAATATTAATTTAGTAATTGTAATGTCTCCAATAGAATCCTCTTTTCCGGGAGCTGAAATAATTACTATGCTTGTAACATTACCTAAAAATTCAGAATCACTTATTAAATTCCATTCATATGAACCTGTTACTCCAGTAATGTTTAAACTAATTTCTTTTGAATCTCCAGAATCAGTTTCTAATTTCAAAAGCATAGTACCACTACCTTCAGCAGTAACCACTAATTTCTTAAAACTAGATAAATCATCTAATATCTCTTTATTCATGTTTCCATAAGCAAATGTCAATTTATCATATAAAAATGACAATTCTTCATCTGTATTAGTATCGATAGTATAAACGCTATCTCCGCCATCCAACCATTCTCCTAATGCATTGTATTCTGTAATTGGATCAATCACAGGATCATCTTGTTTACACGCACTTAGAGTGAATACTCCCCCAATTAGTAACGTTAGGGTAAAAAACCTTGAAATTACTTTCATTTTGTTTCCTCCTTATATATTATAAATCTATTATCGAAACGTTTCGACTAAATTATAAAAAAATTTATTCAAAACTTTTATAGGATGCATACTCACTTAAATAATCCTAAAGTTATGAATAATAATGTTGATTTATAGCAGAATTAAAAACTGTATCGAAGCGTTACATTTCTATTATAATGTGAACCCTTTCATTATGCAACAAAAAAAAAAAAAATCTTATGAGTGTATAAAACAAAGTCTTTTTTGATGAAAATAATTTTTAAAACTGATGAAAATATTTCATAAAAGCAAGTGTATTCATCAATCTTGTTCATTTTATATAAAAAAGCACTGAAAATTTCAGTGCTTTAATATTATTTAATTATCTTTTATTTTTTAATTGTGCTTGTGCAGCAGCAACTATTGCTACTGGAATTCTAAATGGAGAACAAGATACATAATCTAATCCTGAATTGTGGAAGAATTCAATACTTGTTGGTTCTCCACCATGTTCACCACATACACCAACTACGATATCTTTATTAACTTTTTGAACATCTTTTGTTGCTATTTTAACTAATTGACCAACACCAGTTTGATCTACAGCAGCAAATGGATCTGAGTTTAAAATATTTTTAGTCTTATAATCTTTTAAGAATTTACCAGCATCGTCACGACTAAATCCAAATGTCATTTGAGTTAAGTCATTTGTTCCGAAACTAATGAAGTCTGCGTTTTCACCAATTTGTTCTCCAATTAATGCAGCTCTAGGAGTTTCAACCATAGTTCCAACTTTGTATTCTAATTTAATTCCTGCTTCAGCTATTAAAGCATCTGCAGTTTCTTTAATAAATTCAGTTAAATAAGTTAACTCTTTAATAGTAGAAATAAGTGGTACCATTATTTCAGGTTTAACAACTTTACCAGCTTTAGTAACATTTATAGCAGCCATAATGATTGCTTTAGTTTGCATAACACTAAGTTCTGGATAAGAAACACCTAATCTACAACCTCTATGACCTAACATTGGGTTGAATTCATGTAATGTTTCAAGTGCTCTATGTAATCTATCAGGAGTAATATTTAGTTTCCCTGCAACTTCGTCTACTTCATCAGCTTGAGGTAAGAATTCATGTAGTGGTGGATCTAATAAACGAATACATACAGTTTTACCATCCATCGCATTAAAGATTTCAGTGAAGTCTTTTAATTGATGAGGTAATAATTTTGTTAACGCTAATTCTCTTTCTTCAAGGTCATTAGCAATAATGAATCTACGAACGTCAGTAATTCTTGTATCATCGAAGAACATATGTTCAGTTCTACAAAGACCAATTCCTTCAGCTCCGAATGATAAAGCAGTTAAACTATCTCTTTCATTATCAGCATTTGCTTTAACACCTAAGAATTTAATTTCTTTTGACCA
>LGVF01034711.1_pt1 | contig 118375 bp, 107 predicted proteins | sample 469901 | NCBI WGS metagenome assembly LGVF01 (sample SAMN03893561, study PRJNA290197) | marine sediment metagenome | material: sediment; isolation source: combined push core samples #3730, #5133, and #5579 collected at Hydrate Ridge | place: Pacific Ocean: Hydrate Ridge
ATCTACACCTTAATTAATACTAGTCCTTTTTTTACAGTGTCCTTGACATTGGGTCCACTTTATTTACTCTAGACTTTTTATTTTATTAATTTATACTCTCCAAATTTTTAACTATTTCTTTGTGATATATAGTAAATGATGGCTAGCACCTAATGCTTCTAGTTTCTCACACATATATAAATGGTATTTCATCCATTTATCGAATTTATCTTTTGATAATAAATCTATCTTATCTGATAGAAGTTCTGCGTATCCGTCTGATGCAATAAATTTATACTCCTCACATTTGTTTTGCTTCATTAACTCCCTAATTGATTCTACTGTTAAGACAGTAAATGGATCATCAGAAACCTTATGAGTCTTTTTATTATAAAGATTATTATGATCAGTTAAAAAATTATCACTATACACTAAAGACTCAGTTACAAAAACCATATCATTATTAATAAAAGCAAAGAATGCAGTTCCACCTTTTTTTAATACTCTCATAGTTTCCTTAACTACCAAATCTCTATTTTCGTGATTCGAAAAATGATATAAAGGTCCCATATTTAGAACAACATCAAAAGATTCATCTGAAAACTGTGATAAATCTAAGGCATCTCCTAGTATAGGGTGAATATTATGATTATCTTGAATATTATCTTTTAGCACATCTAAGTTTTTTTCTACATATTCTAAAGCAGTTACTTCATAACCTTCTTCTGCTAACATCATTGTGTATCTACCTGTTGCAGCCCCAAGTTCAAGAATCTTATCACCTGTTTTTAATTCATTCAAAATATACAACTTATTCGTTAAATATTCAATACTAGATGAGTTAGTTCTACATAGTCTAGTATCTTCATTAAACATTTCAGTATAGACTTTATTTACACTAGTTACTTTCATCTACTCCAGCTCCCTCAATTCAAATAAGTCTAACATATTATTTAGATGTGTAAGATGATCTCCTTTTGTTTCAATACCATGCAGATATCTATCTAAAGAATCAATATCTTTCATTGCTTCTATATATGGATCTTCTGATTTTATATCTTTATCACTATGATTAATTATTGCCTCGTGTATTATATTAATTTCAGATTCATTGATTACTGGTAAATTTCCTCTCAATGTAGAGTTATATAGTTCAATAATCTCATAAACATATTTACTAGCATTTTTTGCGTGGTTCTCTCTTCTTTTTGTCTTAATTGAACCTATATCATGTAACGCAGCTATAATACCAAGAAGTTCTGGATTAAGACCTTTCTTTAATGCAACTAACACTCCTAATTGAGAAGTTGAGTACATATGCATAACACTCCATCTCATAGGTAAATCTCTATCTTCATAAGATAGATTCTTTATATCATCAAATAAATAACTAAGTATTCTATTTAATCTCTTCATAGCTAGCTTCATATTATCACCCTCTAATATATATTTTATCATATGATATTAAAAACTCTTCATATTCGTTTTTTAATATATCTATAATAATCATAATCACCTTCATAATAATTTATATGATAATCATCAATTTCTCCAACACGGTTGGCGATCTTTTTAATAAAATATCTATCATGAGAAACAAAGAGAATTGTTCCAGTAAATTCTAATAATAACTCTTCTAAAATTTCTCTTGAATCTATATCTAAGTGATTTGTCGGTTCATCTAAAATCATTAAATTAACCTTATTAAAAGTTAAAGAACATAACTTTAATTTACTTTTCTCTCCACCACTTAAATTTCTTATTGATTTAAATACATCATCTCTAATAAATAAAGCCTTAGCCAATTCAGTTCTAGCTCTACTTTGATTAACTTCATGTTCTTTCATAAAGTAATCTAGGACACTTAAAGAATCATCTTTAAATTTTACTTCTTGAGCTAAATAACCTATCTTAACTTTGCTTCCCCATTTATATAGAGGTTCTTCTAAATTATAATCCTCAAGTAAAATCTTAATAAATGTTGATTTACCTGATCCGTTATTTCCTAAGATAGCTAATCTATCTTGATATATCAAATCAATCTCTGTATCCATCAATAAGATTAAATCATCAAAACTCTTATCAATATTATAAGCACTTAATACTCTTTTTCCACTTCTTGAGATATCAATATTATTAACTTTCATTTTTATATTTTCATATTTTGGTTTATCTAGTTTTTCTATTTTACTTAATCTTCTTTCTAGTTCCTTAGCACGTTTGAACATTTTATCACTATCACGCATTCTACCCCATACACGATATCTTTCTATTTGATCTTCCATTCTCTTTATCTTTTTCTCATGAGCTAAATACACTTTCAGTTCAAGTAAAAATCTTCTCTCTTTTTCAATAACATAATAACTATAGTTACCATGATAAACATGAGCTTTACTAAAAGTTAATTCAATTATTTTTTTACATACATTATCTAAAAAGTATCTATCGTGAGAAATTATTAAAACGGCTCCATCATAGTCTTTAAGATAACTTTCAAGCCACTCAATCGATTCTAAATCTAAATGATTAGATGGTTCATCTAACATTAAGATTGAAGGCTTTTCTAAAAGAATTCTAGCAAGCATAACTCTTGTCTTTTCTCCTCCACTTAATAAATTGAAAGTCATTAGTTTCATATTGTCATTTATCTTAAGCCCAGAACAAACTTTTTTTATGTTTGTCTCTATTAAATATCCATCTAGAAGTTCATATTTTTCTATCATTGAACTATATCTTTTTAACGCTGTTTCTAATTCAACTTCACTTAAAGAACTAAATGAATTAGTTAAAGAATCAATTTCTCTTTTTAATTTATATACTTCTTTAAAAGCATTTTCTAATATTTCAATAACAGTTTTATCATCACTAAAATTTGGTATTTGATCTAAATACCCAATTTTAGTCCCTTTTCGAAATGAAATAGTACCTAATTGGATATGTTCATCACCAATTAGTATTTTCATTATTGTAGTTTTACCACAACCATTTGGTCCAACAAGTCCAATTCTTTCATTCGTTTTTATATCAAATGAAATATTCTCAAATATTAAATCTGCCCCAAATGATTTGGATATGTTATTAATATTACATTCAATCATGACTTTCACCACCTTGTTTAGTCATTAAATATTATAACATACTTATACCTGGTTGAAGTATGTAACTAAAAAAGACAAATTACAATAAACATTTAAACAATAGTTCTTTTTTAAAGTTTTAATTTATTATTTTTTTAAATTATTTTATGTGTATAATTAAAGTAAAGGTACACCACGACATTGCTTTCGTTTTTTTATAGATATTATTAAGGAGTATGCTATGTCAAAATCTAAAAGAAAGAAAAACGAAGAATCAAAAAGACGTTTTGAAGCAATCAAAGACTTAATGTCTACTTTTGCTATGTCAACAGTCGCTGTGATTGCTGCTGTAACCTTAATTCCAGCATCTCCTAAAGCTGAAGTTATTAAAGCAGTTGCTTTAAGTGAAGAAATTGTTTATCAAGTAAATGTTACTGATAAGGATAATGCTTTAGACTTATCTACACTTTTTGTAGTGCTTGAAAATCAATTAGAATTTTATGAACAATCTATTAGCTTGGGTGAAAACTCAGGCTATTTTGATAGTTTAGAATATGATACTGAATATCGCTTAAGTGTTTACGGTAATAAAGGGTTTGGAAAAGAACGACTGGATACCTTGATGATTACAACTGGGGAGAAAATAGGTGGTACGATTTTATCCGTGACACCAGAAACCATTGATTTTTCAACAACTTATATTGTTGATGTGTCTGTGTATGATCCTAATTTAAAATATACTTCCATTAATCTATATTATGGTTATAGTTGGGAACATGATACCGAAATACAGTATTCATCATTTGCTGTTACTCAATCAAGAATGAATATTGAGTTATCCGATATTTTTACATCAGAGGCCTTTCATATATATCTTGAAGGAACGACATTAGAAGGTACAGAATTGCTTGATGAGATTTGGGTGACACCACCATTTAAGCTATATACATCACTTCATATGAATTATATTAATAGTGAAGAGATTGGTTTCTTTATATATAATGATGTAGATGTCGGAGATATCAGTTACGAAATGAATATTTATAAAAACGATTTATTTATAAGAATAGATCAAATCATTTTAGAACAAAGTGATTTTGAAGGCAGTGAATTTGTAATTGGTGAATTATCACCAAATACAACATATGCTTTGGAGTGTATTGCAACATACATAAATCCACTAACCTTAAGGCAGGAACAAGATATTATATATCAAGAGGAAATATCTACACTTGATAGTTATACATACAGTTATACAATTGAGACATTTAATGATTATATAGAAGTATCAATCATCTTAAATGATCCTAACAATTATTTTGAACTTGCATATTATGAATCCTACGATACAAGTGGTGATTATGATATATATTTAAATAGTGAAACTCATTTGTTTAATGATAATGGTAATGATAAATCTATCACGTTCACCATATTCATACCAACAACTTCTTCATATCAAATCACAATCGGTATAAGAAATCAGTTTGATTATACAGTAAAACAAATTATTGAAATTATTATATTTGAATAGGGAGGTAACATAATGAATGAAAAAGAAAAAATGAATAAATTAGATTTACACAAATGGATTGTTTTAGGTATTATTATTGTATTTATTTTAGTTGGTAGTCTTGCAGGTATTCTATTTCCTGGTACTGCTTTCGCAAGTATTATTGATAGTTCAATTGGTAAATTTTTTGATGTTGCTAGTCTAATTAAAAACAATTATATTAATATTTTAGAAAGTATGGCGGTAATTCTATTTATCGGTATCTTGTTTTATGTTATATCTGTCATTATTAAATTATTTACAAGAAATAATACTAGAAGTGAAACGATAGGTATTCTTATTACATCAATTGCGAAATTTGGTTGTATTGTTATTGCATTAATTCTTGTACTATCTGCATGGAATGTTCCAACACCTACATTATTAGCTGGAGCTGGAATTGTTGGTTTAGCTGTATCTTTTGGTGCCCAGGGGTTACTAGAAGATGTTTTTGCTGGATTATCTATAATTTTTGAAAAACAATTTGTTGTAGGTAACTATGTTGAAGTTGAGGGCTTTAGAGGTGAAGTCATAGAAATAGGTCCTAGAAATACACGTATTAAAAATATTCTTGGAAACATACTAATTATTGCAAATTCTGATATCCGTGAAATTATTAATTTATCTGAGGATTTATCGGCTGCGATATCTGAAATTTCTATTGAATACAGTGCAGATATTGATAAGGTAGAAGAGATTATCAAAAATAATTTACAGTCTATTAAAGAAAAAATCCCTGAAATTATTAAAGGCCCTAAATATGATGGAGTAGATCAACTGGGAGATTCTGCAGTAATTGTAAGAGTTATTGCTCATTGTGAGGAAAAGGATCGTATTAATGTGAGAAGGATTTTAAATAAAGAATTAAAGAGAGTATTAGATGAGAACGGTATAAATATTCCATTCCCTCAACTCGTCATTCATCAAGCTATTCAAAATAAAGAATAAATAGAAAACCACCCGTAAAAACGGGTGGTTTTTAATACTACCTTTAATGTTAATAAACATTGTAAAAAAGCCTTATTGCAGTCTTTACATTGTTAGTTATAATTAGAGAAAAGAAATTACAAATGCATAGATAGGAAAGTTTTGTTTGCTAAATGTAAAGTTTTGTTTGCATTTATATTTTCTTTATGTATAATAAGAATTGGGAGGTGTTCTTATGAATAGAGAAAAATTAATAAAGGCAATTGAGAATGATAAAAGTACTATTGATGAAAGAGAAAGAAGTATTAAAAATTCATCATATGTAAAAGGATATGAAGGAGGATATATAGCGATTATACTAATTATCCTTATTAGATCCTTCAACTCTGATACATTCCTTCATGACCTAGGTATGGTTATTTCTGGGCAAGCGATATTTATGTGTTATTACTTGTACAAAAGCGGTCGTAATAGAAGACTTAACTTTTCACTGATTATTTTCGTTAGTATATTATTTATAATCTTTACGTACGGAACTTTAAACCATTATGCCATCATATAATAACAAAGACTCTCTTGAGCTAAAAAACAGATTAAAAATAGCTCGTGTAGAAAAAAGTTTAACACAAGGTGACCTAGCTAAATTAAGTGGTGTCACAAGGCAAACAATCGGTGCAATAGAAAGTGGTAGGTTTAACCCAACTGCAAAACTAGCATTAATATTTTGTATAATTCTAGAAAAGAAATTCGAAGATTTATTTTACTTCAACTATTAGAAAAGAGCATATTAGGTATTTTTAAATCCAATATGCTCTTTTTTTGTTAGTAAATACTAAATACGCTATATTCCGTATTCTTTTAGGTCATTTGTGATACGGCTCGTTGTATCGCAGTTAGTTGCAACTTATTATGTTGTTTATATTATTAGTTATTATTGTAGAAATCATCACCAAGTTTGCAAAGCAACTGCTCACTTTCATGTTGTTCTAGTATCTGAATCATTTTTTCATTTGGAGTGAACCAAGTTTTATAATTATCATCTGTAACAAAATTATTGTTAATGATTGTTGTGATTTGTGGTTGTTCATGTACATCTGTATAAACTCCATGTTCTTCCATATATGATAAAACATAATCTCTAAGCCATACAATTCTTGAAATCATTTTTCTATTTTTTGTTTTTCCAAAAGTTACTTTATCAAAATTATCTAAGTATGCTTTTATCATAAATCCACCATAAGCTTCTGATTTCATTGTCACATACATAGTTTCTTTAATAATCTTTGTTAAATTCTTTTTATCACTCTTCTTGATGCCATATATTAAAACACAAAAACGAGAGATATCATGCATTAGAATAAGAAGTTTTTTCCTATTCACTACTTCATAATTTACATGCCATGCATAAATATCATCATCAGTATTCTTATTAATTGGTTCTATACCAAAAAAGTCTAGAACTTTTTTTGTAGATTGTATATGCATAATGAGTCTCCAATCACTTTTTATTTTTTATGGTCTTAAGCATCCAATTGGTATTACTAAAACTCCATCTTTTCTCTTATAGGCATACTTTGTTGCTGTAATAATTGCTAAGAAAGATGGACCATTCCTCAAGTCAACCTTATCACCAAACTTAATTAGATTTCTTGCTGCTTTATCAATCTCACTCGCTCCTAATTTCACTTCTATAGCACCCCATTTGCCGTTATCTAAATGAATTATAGCATCTACTTCTAAATTTGTTTTATCTCTGTAATGATATACTTTCCCATTCAACAACTGTGAGTAAATTCTTAAATCTCGGATCACTAAAGACTCAAAAAGTAGTCCAAAAGTATTTAAGTCATGGATTAAATCTTCTGGATACGCATCCAACATCCTAGCTGCTATTGCTGGATCAATAAAATGTCTTGTAGGTGAAGTTCTTACAGCTGTTTTAGATCGTAATTTAGGACTCCAAGCAGGCAAATCCTCTATAACATATAATTTCTCTAAGGCGTCAATATAGCTTGTTATAGTATTAATATTAATTGTTTCATTATTCGACTTTAAGTCATTGAGCATAGTTCTGTATGTTGCTTGAGTACTTATATGTCTTGAAAACACTTTTAAAATATTTCTGGTTTTATTTGGATCTCTGTTTACTCCATCCACTGTTTTAATTTCAGAATTTGCAATGGATTCACAATACCCCGATATTTGTCTTATTGCTATATTTGTCTTTTTCCCAACACTATTTGGCCAACCACCCCTAACAATAATTTTAGCCATATCTTCTATATCTAAATCTGTTTGTGCAGATATATCTTCTTTCCCTTTAAATAACTCTAACAAACTTATGGTTCCATTTGAGTCTCCAGACTCATATAAGGACATTGTTCTCATCAAAAGTCTTGATATTCTACCTGCGCCACTATGCATTATTTTACTTTCATCTACAATAGTTGAGCCAGTTAATATGAATAAACCCTCTGTACTTCTGTTATCAATGTCAAATCTAATAGCGTCCCATAGTTCAGGAGCAATTTGCCACTCATCTATTAATCTAGGACTAGCTCCTCTTAATAAGATAGATGGTTTTGTTTTTGCCATTTGAATATTGCTTTCTCTACTATCTTCATCGTGCATAAATAATGAACTATTTGCTAATTGACTAGCTGAAGTTGTTTTACCACACCATTTAGGTCCAGCAATTAGTACTCCTCCAAAGGCTTCTAATTCTTCTATTAAAACATCATCAATAATTCTCTTCATATATTTTTTCATTTTATCACCTATACATATCATAACACTAACATATAGTTAACACAAGATATTTAGTTGAGTTGGACTATATTTATTAGTTGAGTTGGACTATATTTATTGATTGAGTTGGACCGTTAAAAAAAGATGCAAACAAAAAGACTAGAATATTGAGTGAGCCTAATTAGTGAATGCTTATTATGAATTTAATAACAATCGATTAAGGGCTTAAATGGTGGAGAATATTCTGGTGCAACCAGTGTCATATCATTTCAATGAAAAAACTCCCTATTATATAAGGAGTTTTTTATCTTTACTTAGTTATCTAGATGAAATTAGTGATTTGCATCAAAAATCTTCTGAATTTCAGACAAATTAATGTCAAAACCATTTCCAATAATCAGTATAACTTTTTCATTATTATCATATAAAATTAAACTTGTGATTCCATTCTTATTTTTAGTAGTCTTGTATTTGGAATTAATTGGTGCAATTTAAAACAGCAACCCTAAAGAATAGGAGTGCTGTTTTTATTTTAATTTTTCTGAATAGTTTCGTTTTATTGCACAATCTGTTCTATAGTGGTAAGTTTACTTCTAATCATCTAATAGTAGTGGATTTGATTCTAGAATTATTCGTTCATTAGTTAATCAATCTTAAGTTCCTCAAGAATTAATGAAGCTACTTTTATTCCATCTATCCCCGCAGATACTATTCCACCTGCGTATCCTGCACCTTCACCTGTTGGGTAAAGGTTTTTAAAGTTAGTACTTTGTAATGTATCTTTATCTCTTACAATTCTAACTGGTGATGAAGATCTTGATTCTACTCCTGTTAGTAAAGCATCTATATTATTAAATCCTTTTAATTTATTTCCCATACTTCTAAATGCTTCTATAAAAGCATTATTAATACTGTCAGAATATATTGATCTTAAGTTAGAGTATGTAACACCTATACTATAACTAGGTAATACACTTCCTAGTTTTGTAGTTTTTATATTGTTTATAAAATCACCAACTGTTTGAATAGGTGCATAGTAGTTACTACCTCCTAAGGCATATGCTTTCTTTTCAATTTCTCTTTGGTATTTTATACCAGCTAGTGGATGATTACTATTAAAATCCGATTCATTTACAGTGACTAGCAATGCACTATTAGCATTTACTTTATCACGGTTATATTCACTCATTCCGTTTACACAAAGCATTCCAACTTCTGATGAAGAAGGTACTACTAATCCTCCTGGACACATACAAAATGTATATACACCTTTACCTGATTTAGTTTGGTGTGTTAATTTATATTCTGCGGCTCCTAGTTTTTCATTATTATAACTTTCACCAAACTGTGATTTATTAATCATAGTTTGCTTGTGTTCTATCCTAAATCCTACTGCGAAAGGTTTTTGAACTATATCACAGTTATTATTATATAACATCTCAATAGTGTCTCTAGCACTATGTCCAGTAGCTAAAATAACATAGTCAAAGAACTCTTCTTTTTCATTAACAGTTAATAATATACCTGAATCTTTTGGAACAATATTACTTACTTTATGATTGAATTTAATTAATGAACCAAATGATTCAAGTTTTAATCTAATGTTTTTAACAACATTAATTAATTTATCAGTACCTATATGAGGATTATGTACATATAGTATTTCATTAGGAGCTCCCGCTTTAACAAACTCTTCAAATAAGTATCTTCCTCTTTTATCTTTACTACGGCTAGTTAATTTCCCATCAGAAAATGTTCCTGCGCCACCTTCACCAAACTGAATGTTTGAATCAGTATTTAATTTTCCGTTCAATTGAAAATCTTCAATAGACTTAATTCTATTTTCTACTTTTTGTCCACGTTCAAATACTGTGACCTTTATTCCTGTTTCCATAAAATGCAGAGCAGAAAACATACCAGCTGGACCAAATCCAATAATGGCTATTTTTTTGTTTTTATTATATTTAACATTATCTATGTTTATATTTGTTTTATCTTCTTTATATACTTCTACATTTACAATATTTTTTGATAATGTAGTTGATTCATTCTTTATATCAACAAAAAGTCTATAAACAAAATAGATATCATGTTTTTTTCTAGCATCAATTGATCGTTTAATAACTTTATAATGATTTATATTGTCTTTACTTGTTCTTAGTTTTTTAGAAATAGCTATAGATAGATCATCTGTATTATCTTTAATACTTACTTTCAATTGATTTATTATTAACATATTATACCTCTTTCTAGCTATAGCTGTTTTTTCACTAAGTAATACTATCTCTTAATATCTATTAGTTAATCTTTTTGTAAAAATATGATCTTTTATTTTTATTATCAAAAGCCATATTATCATATTTATCAAAAATGCTCATATATTTTTTATTACTTGTTAGTAAATTTATAGTATTACGAATAATTAATTTCCCATCTTTTTTTAAGACTCTATCTATTTCATAGTGTAATTTATTTTTATCTCGAATCATATAATAAGAATTAAAGATGAAAACTATATCTACTGAGTTATCTAGTAACCCTGAATCTAGGTTACTTGTTAAAACTGTATTGATATTCTTAATATCATTAATAACCATTAGCTCTTTTACACTTTTAATAGCTAGTGGGTGTATATCTAAAGCAGTTACAATTCCTTTTCTTCCTGTAGCTATGGCCATGTATAATGATAGATGCCCTGGACCACATCCTATATCTAGTATATTATCCCCTTTTTTGATTATTCCAGAGTTTATCAAATTCATTTCTTTTTTTAGTCTTTTTGGAGAATGATTCTTATACATTATTTTTGCAAAAAAATTAGGAACAGGTCTATCTTTAAACATAGTAAATCACACCTTTCAAATTTAACAAAATATTATGAGTTATTACACTTCTTTTTGATCTTCTTCCCAATTTAACTCACTTTTTATAATTACTCTTACTTTTTCTGATAATTTAGTTGAATTTAAATTTTTATATTCATCATAAGGTAATGGTTGATGTATTACTATAGTGAATTTTTTTGGCATTGGCCAAAATCCTTTATTATACTTCTCATCTTTAACTATTGTGACAGGTACAAGAGGAACTCCACTCCCTAAAGCAATTTTAAATGAACCTCTTCTAAATTTTAATAACTTCCCAATTTCCTTTTTAATTGTTCCTTCTGGGAAGACAACCATTGTGGACCCATTATTTACATTTTCAGCAACTTGTGAAACCGCATCAACACCTTTTCGATTATTATCTCTATCTAACATAACGCATCCAATCGATAAAGCCCATTTTCCAATTGATAAATAACCTAGTACTGCTTGTTTTGCTAAAAAGGCAATAGGATATTCAGGAAGCTTATACATTAATATTGAGATATCTAATTCTGAAGTATGGTTTGCGTAAATTAAAAAGTTATAATCTTTTGGTAGATTTTCCTTACCAATCACTTTTGTCCTAACGTTAAATAAGTGTATTGGAACACTTACTATTTGTTTGGCTATTTTGTGTTTAAACTTTGAATTGTTTGGTTTACCTTTAGCAAAAATAGCATATGATATTTCTAAAAAGATTATCGCACCTATAAATGCTGATATAATTCCTACAACAATACTCAAGAAAATGACTAATAGGTTATTAACAGCCCCATCAGGTTGATAATCAAATATATAAATACCTAAAAAGGTAACAACTATATTAATAATTAATAGAAAACTTGTAAGCATTATATCACCTCTATCTTTTTTATAAATTAATGCCTATTTAATTCTCTATAAGTATAACACAATGTATTCTAAACAATCATTATTAAATAAAAAAGACCCTGAATGGATCTCTTGTATTTAATCTGATATTTTTAATGGTGTTTCAATTATTTTTTTAACTTTATTAGATAAGTCAAGTGATGTCATACCTCTCAAATCATTAAAAGGAATTGGCTTATGAATTACAACAGTAATTTTCTTTGGTAATGGCCACTTCACTTTTTTAAAGTTATTAGGTTTGACAATTGTAATTGGGACAAGAGGGGCTTTGCTTTTTAAAGCCACTTTAAATGAACCTGGTTTAAATTCAATTAATTCTCCTATTTTATTTGTTCTTGTACCTTCAGGAAAAACTACCATTGTTAATCCATTTTTAACATTCTTGATAACATTCACAATTGCTTCAGCACCCTTTCTAGGATTACTTCTATCAATCATTACACATCCAAGCTTAGGTGTCCATTTACCAACTGCAAATAAATCAAGCACTTCTTGTTTTTGTAAAAAAGCAATGGGATGTTTATTCAATTTATACATTAAGACAGGTATATCCATCATTGATGTATGATTTACATATATTGAAAATCCAGGATTTTCAGGAAGGTTCTCTTTACCTTTAACTTTTATTCTTGTGTTTGTAAAGACTAATGGAACAGTCATAATTTGTTTTGCTAAAAAGTGTTTAAATTTCGAGTTCTGTGGTCTTCTTTTAGCTACCAAGAAGTAAAACACATCTATATATAAAAAGAACACAGCAAGCATAACTACAGTACCTGCTAGAATACTCAAAATAATCATAATAGGATTATTTATTACACCATCAACTTGGTAATCAAAGAGATAAACTCCTAGAATTGATACAGTTATATTTATAACTAATAATAATATAGCAAACATATATTCACCTTTACACTATCTTTCTTAAATATTTTACTCATATGATTCTATTAAAACAGAATCTTTTGGTTTCATTATTAGATATACTAGTAAGATAACTTGAATCATACTAAATAGTGAGCTTGTTGGCAACGTTATTGCCCCAGCAGCAAATCCATCTTCAAGATTCCAATTCAACATGAAATTATATATCTTATTAATAATTAACATATCTATTGTTGTCACTATTACTGCTATAAACGGAATTGATAAAACAACTAAGAATAATTTATCTATATTATTCTTATATTCCATTGCTAAATATACTACAAACATTATAACTCTTATTAGAACTACTATAAAGGCACCAACTGAATATACCATGTATTGATCTTGTGTACTTAATTCACTAGTAATCACTTTTATTCGAATCAAATACATAAACATTCTATACAGCCCTATAATTAAAACCAATATAATATAACTATAAGAGAGCTTAGTTAATACTTTTTTAGAATTCCCATATTCAAGTGTTGATATAAAAAGGTACAATAGCATCGCGGTAACTAAATCTGTAATTCTAGAAAAGTACGCAAATGCTGATACAAAAATCATTATTTTTATTGGGTTTCTTTTTATATAATCATACATATTCATCATCCCTTTTCTTAAAAATAAAAAGCAATCCACAGAATTAGTTTATTAAAACATATTCAAGTATTGCTATTCACTTATTTACTATAAGTATTATAACATAAATTATACTTTTTAATTATGAATAAAAATAGAAGACCAAAAAACTCGGTCTATTAACTTATGATGCGGCTCGTTGTAACACTTTTAATTACAACTTATAATGAATAGCTTATCAATTGGTTATTGGTTATTACCAGTGCTTATATTGTTCAGGAAGTCTTCCTATATATTGGAGCGGGAACTTGTGGTGGTACAGGGCCCCATCATGCAAATATAATTCAAAATCTAGACCCATACTTTTCTAATCATTATTAAAAATGAATGAATATATTAATTTTCATTCATTTTTATATTGACATGTTTAAAAATTCGTGTTACAAATAAGTGAATGAATTCTTATTTATTCACTTATTATATAAATTATTCTATTTAAGGAGGGATAAATATGAAAAAAGTTTTAAAGATCTTTCTAAAATTATTACTAGTCACTTTTCTTGTATTAGTGGTTACATTGACAATATTTTGGTTTAGAGGAGCAAGCGAGAGGGAAGATGCACTTCAAGTAGAAATTGTTAATATAGCTATTTCGACAAAAGCAGATGGTACTTATTATGGTTACTATGAGGGTGGTGTTAATGGTTATAGAGAGAATTCTGTTGAGATTATTATCGAAAACGGACATATTGTAAGTATTAATAACATTATTAATAAAGAGTTAAAATCAGAGGAATTTCTTGATGAGTTATATGCTTTAGTAATTGATAATCAATCTCTTGAAATTGATATGATTACCGGAGCAACTTTAACATCAATAGCATATTTAAAATCAATAGAGATAGCTTTAAATAGTGAATCTATAGAATAAAGGAGGAAATTATGAATATACTAGTATTATCATACTCGTTCACTGGAAACAATGAAAAATTAGCTAGTGAACTAGCAAAAACTATTAATGCAAATCACATTTCAATCACAGATAAAAGAGATGTATCTGTAAAAACAATTACGATGGACTTAATTTTTCATCGGAAATCAAAAAATAACGAAGACCCAAACATTATTAATAATTATGATTTAATTTTGTATGTCGCTCCATTTTGGTTGGGGAAGATAGCAAGACCACTTAGACCATTTTTTAAAGTACACAGACAATTAGATAAAGAATTTGCTTTTTTAACAGTATCAGGTGGAGCACTGGGAAAAAATAAAAAATACAAAAGTGAACTCAAAAAAAGAATAAAGAAAGCCCCACTTTTTACTTGCGAATTTTATACTGCTGATTTACTTGAGAATAAGGATATAAAAATGAAAGAAACAAGTACCTATATAATTGATGAACAAGAAACTAAGACAATGGTATCAATAGTATCTAGTAAAATAGACATGTATATGTAATGAACTCTTTGATATATATTCACTAATAGTCTATAATGTTTACTAGTTGAGAGGAGTTTATTATGGATAAAAAGACAAAAATATACAATGCTGCTAAGAAATTATTTGTAGCCCAAGGTTTCAAAAAGACTAAAGTTCCACAAATTACAAAAAGAGCAGGTGTTGCTGTTGGTACTTTTTACAATTACTATGATTCAAAAGACTGGCTTTTCATGCAAATATATCTAGATGAAAACAATCAATTAAAAGAAGAAATTAAAAACGATTTAAATATGGATCAAACTCCGATAGATATAATTAAGGAATTAATGAAGAAAAACTATGAAGGTATGATTAATAATCCAATCTTAAGAGAATGGTATAATCCAGATGTTTATAGGAAAGTTGAAAAAATGTTCAGAGAGAATTATGAAAAAGGCATTCCCGCACACAAAGAATCAACATTGGTGATAATTAAGCAATGGCAAAAAGAAGGAAAAATCAGGAGAGACATTGATTCTGACATGGTTTATGGTATTATTTACTCAATTATGAATATTGATATGCATAAGGAAGAAATTGGAGTAGAATATTTCCCTAAAATTATGGACTATTTATTTGAGTTTATTATGTCCGGTTTGGAATAAAGTATAAGTTGTATCAATTCATTTTCTTTTAAACATAGTTTAAAGCTACAAAAAAACATAATAGATATTAGATCTATTATGTTTTTTTTATAGTATTAATTCATCATGTACAGTATACCAATATTATTGTAAATAACATGTCGTATAAGACCCAAAGAAAAAGCCCAAAAGGGCTTTGTTATCCCCTGTATGTCATTAGTTGTAATCATTTATATAATTTAGTATTTCCTCATATAGTTCATTTATAAGTATATTGTTGTTTATTATAACTAAATGAATAATAAGTATTAAAAAAGGAAAGTTTAACTTTCCTTGATTATGATTTCGTCCAGTAAGATATCAATTGCTTCTCTTACTTGATTTTTGAATTCTAAAAGTGATTCATCAGAAAATGATTCCATATGTTTATGTTCACTTTTGTTAAGGATGATTACTGATGCAAAGTAAAAAACAAGTGATCTTTTAATTGCGTAACCATAAGATTTCCATCCCACTTTATTACGGAAGACCTCAAGATATCTTTTATCTATGAATATTTTTACAAAGCTTAGAATTGCAGCTAGTATTATAGTTCCTGTCACAGTATTTATTTCAACTAAATGTGTAATTTCCGTAATCCCAAAGATCAACAAGAAAGCTAGGAAATATGATATAAGTACATTAAATAAATAGATACGGTTTACTTTCTTTTCACATAATACTATTTCATCATATATATGTTCATTTATTTTATGTTCTAAGTTGCATAATTTTTCATTATCTCTAATCATATCTAGTTTTGTTTCTTGAAAATTATAGAATGTATTTAAATCATTAATTGTTGTTTTAAAGCAAAACTCTAGGTTATACTCTTCTTGATTTTCATAATAATTAAAATATTGTACATATTTATCAAGTGCTAAATTTATATTTTTATCATGTTTGTCTAAAATTTCATCAACTTCAATTTCTGAGAAAATATTATCATGTATTTGTGATACACCATGTTTGATTTCATCAAATAATATTTCTTTTTGCATAATAGCACCTACTTTTTATTTATATAGTTAACATTATACACTATAATGTATGGTAATTTTTTTAAACTTTATTATTCGAAAGGCAATATCTTATAAATTAATTGTAAGAATATTGCTATATATGTTTTTTTAGCTAGTATATCTACTTGTTTTCTCCTTTCCATTCAAAAGGACTATGATATCTTAATTTTATCATAGTCTCTTTTTTACTTCTGTTTTTATTGTAACACTGAATAAATGGATCTCTTATATGCGATTTGTTTTATGATTAATAAAGAGGATATTCAATTACATATATTTTATTATATGTCTCTGACAGTATAACTAAATATTCTCCTTCAACTTTCATAGTAAAATAATTAGATTCACTGTTCTTGAAAATAAATTTCTCATACAAAGGATCACTTATTTTATATTTGTATATTGCGTATTTAAACATATCATAATCTTTTATTATGAATATGTAGTCTCCTTCAACAAAAACATCCGTTTCTGGAACCTCAAAATTCATACAATAAAGACCTATAGGATAACTAACAAGCTTTCTCTCATATGCAGAATCACTTAATTTATATATGAATATCGTTCCGCTATTATTATCATCAAATGCTGATATAAATATATAATCTCCTTCAACCTGCAAATAAATACCAAATCTACTTATTTCCCATAATTCACTTGCTACAATTTTTCTTTCATAAGATGGATCAGTTGTTTTAAATACATAGACTGCCCCTCGTCCATCATTAGAATAAAATGCTGATACAATTATATAATCTCCTTCAATCTTAATTTCATTGGCAAATGATTCAAAAGGTAATAAATCACTTGCTACAATTTTTCTTTCAAAAGATGGGTCACTTAATTTATATAGATGCACAGCACTTTCTACATCATCAGCATAAAATACAGATACAATTATATAATCTCCTTCAATTCCATAATTATTACGAAAATAAATAACCTCGTCTTCAGCTCCTGTAATTATTCTCTCATATAGAGGATCACTTAATTTATATACAAATATTCCCCCTAATTCGTTATTATAACGCCTTGTATATATAGTTAAATAATCTCCTTCAACCTGCATTTTTAATCCAAATCTACTTAATTCAACTATATCTTTTCCTATAATCTTTCTTTCATAAGATGGATCACTTATTTTATATACATATACTGCTCCACGTAATTCATTATGTCTATATGCTGATACAATTATATAATCTCCTTCAATTATAATTTCATATCCAAAACTATCATTAGGCAATGAATCACTTCCTATAATTATTCTTTCATATAGAAGATCACTTATTTTATACACATATATTCCTTCTTCAAATAAAATAAATATATAATCTCCTTTTATTTGTATACTTCTAGCATCTATGTCACCTATCAATCTCTCATATGAAGGATCACTTATTTTATATAAATATGTCTGCCATTGTAAATCGATGTTTTGTTTAGATACAACGATATAATCTCCTTCTACTTCAATTGTCTCTCCATATATTTCATTATCACCAGCTGAAAATTGTGCATGAATAGCTAAATATGTTGCAGTAACTATTATATTTTCAGGTGGCATTGTATTTGGTAAGTCATCCCATCCTACAAAAATGAATCCTGCTCTTTCATCAACAATTGGTATATCTATTTCACTGAAGTGAAATCCATAATAATGTGATTCACTTTGTATCATAGTTCCGTCATAATCTAAATATTGTATTGTGTAAGTATTAATTATATACCTCGCAGTAACTATAATATCTTGTGCTGGCATTGTACTTGGTAACTCTTCAGTCCATTCTATAAATTCATATCCTATCATACTAGGATCTTGAGGTATTACAAAATCTTCTAATTCATCTTTATATGCAAATTGTTCAGAAGTAATCTCAGTACCATCAAAATCTAAATACCGTACCATATATTGTCTAGCAGTATAAATAGCAATAACTGTAATGTCTTCTGCTGGCATTGTATTTGGTAATTCATCCCAATTTAAAAATACGTATCCTGTCCTAGAAGGATTAATTATATGTAATAAATCTAAATCATATCCGTAATCTGTTTTAATGACATATAAAATGCTCCCATCTTTATCCAAAAAAGTAATGTCATATTGATTTGCTTCCCATTTAGCAAACAAAGTTAAATTATCAGTAATAGGATTAATAAAATCATAAATATGGTTTAAAGAAGAATCACTATACCACCCTAAGAATTCATATTCTTCTTTAATAGGTATATCTGGTTCTAATACACTTCCCCAACTATCAACACTAACACTTTCTATTACTGTTTCACTATTAGTTTCAAAGCTTACATTGTACTTTTGAGTTGTATCTTCGCTACACCCAGTAAGAAAAAGTAATATTACAATACTTATCAATATTCTTTTCATAATTCTAATCACTCTTCCTATCTTTTTTTTCATTTAAATCAAAACAAAAGACTAAAAAAAGATTTAGTCTTTGTGTAATTCTAAGTATTAAAAATTCCTTAAATATCTCTCTCTTTAATATTGTTATCCTTCTAATTTCAGTATATATTAATATAAATTAAAAATCAATAAGTTTGAATATCGAACTAATATTTATAAAGTAATTATTTATATATTCATTGTTTTGATATAGTATTCGTATCGTTAGTTGTAATTATTTATGATACGGTTCGTCGTAACACTTTTAATTGCAACTATATCTAGTTTACATATCATAAAAAGCAACAGTAATATATCTGCTACTGCTTTTTATAAAATCCTTAATGAATATGATTAAAATTAGAGCAATACATTTAATACAATTGAAGTAATGAATAAAATAATTGTAATTGCACTAAATATAGTGAAATTCCTATTGAATGTTTTCTTCAAATCAGCTATTACAGAATTTGTAACTTCAACAACTTTTGAGTTAGATTCTCCCAATGAAATCACTTTGTTTTCAATTTTTGATACATTTTCATCAAATCTTTTTAATGTATCCTCTACAGTAACTGATGAAACCCTTGCAACTAATTCACTAATCTCTTTAGTAAGGACATCTATATCTTTCAATAAATTTCTTAATTCCTCTGATGTTTTCACTAATTCGACCTTACCAGCTGCAAAAGAGATAGCCTCTTGATCTAATTTCTCAATATTTTCTAGTGCACTTGCGATTCTATTCTTTACTTCATCCACTTTTGTTTGTTCCATCTTTATTTCTCCCCTTTTATAAAATAGTTCAGCTTGGCTGATTGATTGTCAACATGTAATAATAATGGAAAATCCCTCATATCATCTTCAATTACATCAGATATTGAAAGCTTGTAATATAGGTCTTCAATTTCAAACATTTCTTCAATTTGAAGAACTAGATCGTAATAGAGTTTATCATTTCTTTGAAATATTTTTTTCATTACATACATTGTAAATTCAAGTAAAGTATCTTCACCGATTGAATAGTTTTCTTTTGAAAACTTAATTCCTGCTATAAAATCATCCATTACTGCTTTTTCATCATACTCCTTAGAATATAATTCAGACATAGATCTTAAGAATAGTAGTCCCGGATGATCTGGTGTAGATTCTAACTCTCTTGATACTTGCCCTCTTAATTCAGCTGCATCATTATGAGATTTTATCCCACCTATTCTTTCTCCAACTTCATTAACATCTCCTTCGAAAAGTTCAATAACCTTTGGAAATCCTGCATCTTTAGTATTTAATATCTCAGTAATCAACTCAGAGAAAGTTGATTCAAAATACCTAACTACTCTCTCTCTAATGACTTTATCCTTGTCTTCTGTTTTTAGTGCTGCTTGAGATAGTTGAACCATCTCTCTTATACCACGTCTTCTACCTCTTTCAATAGTATCATAAATAAATTCCAATAGTACTCGAGACATATGCATAATGAAGTTCTTGTCATTTCCGTCTAAAAGTTTTTCTGCCTTTAATTTTTCAGATTTAACACGTCCTTCATTATATCCTCTAACATAAGCACAAAACTTTTCTATTACTATCTTTCTATCAGAATGGGCAAATGCCATGATATATTCATTTGATGAATAGTCTACAGTATAATCATTTATGATTCCTAAAACTACTAACCTTTGAATTGCTTTTTCAAGATCATTTCTAGCTTCGCCTCTTTTTGTAGTAATAGTAAAAAACGTTTGATTATTATCTTGGCTACTAAATAAGACTTCAACAACTTTCTCTATTTCATTAAGTTCTTCATCAATTCCTCTAAATGATCCTACATGAAAGAATAACATTCTTGATATATCATCTGCATTATCACGTTTGAGATCCTTGATGTAATCTTTTATTTCATCTAGTGAAGTATTAACATCCAATAAATGATTATTTCTTCTTTCATTATCATTCGAAAAAACTATGACACAATGTGCATCGCTTCTATCTCTTCCAGCTCTTCCTGCTTCTTGATAAAATGACTCGATTGAACCAGGAATACCATAATGTATAGTATATCTTATATTGGGTTTATCAATTCCCATCCCAAATGCTTTTGTAGCAACAAGCAATTTTAGATGGTCTCTCTTAAATTTTATTGCTGTATTTTTTTTAACACTATTCCATTTGTGTTTATCAAAATTCTTTGGTGCAGATCCTGCGTAGAACCCAACAGTAGTTCTAAGTGTTTTTGATAAATCTTGACTAACAGGAAACACTCCATAGTCCCCGTTGACATGTGGGCAAAATACAATTCCACAGTATGGATTTCTCATTTCTGAGTTGAGAAATTTATTTGTTGAAACCCCAAAATTTTGCGGTAGAGTTGTTTTTATTACTTGAGATACCAAAATTGATTTACTATCACTTGAGGTACTAAGAATAGAAAAAATCAGTTCTTTTCTATCAAATGTTTGAGGAGTGATTATTGCATCAAAATCAGTTATAGAGATTTCTCTTTGAACATCTTTCAATACTGCGGTCGATGCTGTCCCTGTAAGTGCAAGTATTAATGGTACTTCATTGTTTTTCATAAACACTGTTCTTGCATTCTTTCCTATGTTTAGATATGCTGTTCTAAAATCATGGCCCCATTCTGAAACACAATGGGCTTCATCAATAGCAACTGTAAAAACACTATTATTAACAAGTTGAGCTTTTACTTCGTCTCTAAAACTTTTCATTTGCAGTCTTTCTGGTGATAGGTATACAAGCGATACGTTATTACTTTTCATCCAATTTAGTTTTGCATCTCTGGTAGCCTTATCAAAAACTGAATATATTGCTACTGTATTATCAATCCCCTTAATAAGTAAATTATCTAGTTGATCATCCATTAATGAAGTAATTGGAGATACTACAATTGTTTGTCCAGGAATAATTAATGAAGTTAACTGATAAATCAAAGATTTCCCGCTGCCAGTAGGTAAGAGAACAATGGAATCTTTCTTATCAATTACTCTTTGAATAGTTTCAAATTGTCCTTCTTGAAAGATTGTAAATCTGTATATATAATTCATTATCAGTTTCAACGACTCTTCATCCGATCTTTTTGGAGAAAAAGCATCAAAACTATTAATGTCACAGAAGTAATTATCTCTAAACGCTATGTCACTGATAATTATTTGTTTTGTAGTTGATACGCTATTCCCGAATGAGATTTCCACACTATCCTCATTAGAATTTGAAATTATATTCAAGCACAATTCAAATTTGAAATCATAGATTTCTGAATAGGCACCGAAAAGCTCCTTTAATTTTCCTATTGCAATCCTTGAGATGTAATTAATCTCTTCTTTTGAGAATGCATCTGTTTGAAGGTTTATATTAATTGCATCTGTTTCAACTATAGATCCTTGTTCAAGTGCTTTTAGAAGTGTAATCTGCAACTGATGCACAACTTTCATAGCAATATGATATTTCTGTAACTTAGTAAAAACTGATACTTTACTAGTAACTTTCAGTTCATTTTTAAGTTTTGTCAATATTTCAGAATCAGCTTTGTTTAATTCCTCATTCTTAATACGGAATACTTGATATCCAGCGTTTTTCAAAGCTTGATCTCTTTTTCTATCTTTATCTAGATGAAGCAAATGTTCCTCTCCATCTAATTCAATAACAATATTTTTATTATTAACATTAACAAGAAAATCAACTCTTTGAGATGTTAAATCAAAGTCATTTGATTCAATTAGCGAACTTATCTCAACTTGGGTTAATACATGAGATGCCCAGTTACTTCCAATCATTTCCTTTAAAAACAAATCTATAAAGTTTTTCTCTAGTTCACTATCAACAGATTTTTCTACATTAGAAAAATCAATAAAATTATCTAAAATCTCTATTGTGTTAGAATTGCATTTGTTTATTTCCCATTTACGTTGAAGTCTTTTCTCTAGTTCAAGAGAATTGATTGTAACCCTACCCCTATTTAATAATCTAAGTAATAGTGAGTAAATTTGCCTTCTTTTTGGATCAACTTTACTTTGGGTTGACTTTATATCAATTCTAAATTTTGAATACGGGTAAATCATTTCAAGCGACTCATTGAACGCTAGCTCTCTTAGGACACTTTCTGAAACCCCAAGAGAATTAAAGAAATAGACCTCGTGATTTAGAGTTTTGGGTCTAACAAATAATGGTTTGATTTGATATATATTTTTGCTAATAATTGTATTATCCTTGTTCGTTTTTTTACTTTCTTTGCCATTTCTAATATCTATTGCATGTTTGCATTTCGGATAGTTTGAACATCCCCAAAATTCATTCCCTATGTTTTTACCTCTTCTTGCAATTCTTTCTACCATTGGGTTACCACATTTTGGACAAACCATAATTATTCCCCCTCTGTTAATTTATCTCGTTAACTTCAAATACTTTATTTTAGAATTTGTATAATAAAAAGCAATCCATTGTGAACTGCTTCATTGCCCTCACAACATAAATAGTATACTGCAGCATACTATTAAAGTAAAGTTTGTGTGTTTTTAACACACTTATAGAAACTTCGTTTTTTTATCAAACACAATATTTAGTTAGCAAAAAAGATAAAAAAAGATCGATAATCCGATCTTTCCATTTGTTTTCATTTTGACTCAACATTTTTCTAAGAATTTTTTTATTTCTCCTACAAGATATTTACCCCATAACTCTGTTTTAGCTGGACCAATTCCTGTTATCGTTAACAGTTCACTTTCCGTCTTTGGTACCTTTTCCACTATTTGCTCCAAAGTTTTATTATTAAAAACATTATATAATTTATCAATTTTGTTATATGATGCAATCTTTTTTCTTGTTTCTTTAAGGAATAGTGTAAATTCTTCTTGTTTAACTTTGGCAACTTCTGTTTCTTGTGGTTTAATTGGATCCAACTTCATAAATACTCTTACCCTATTCACCAAGTATTCACCAAACAAATCTACTTTCTTTTGGTCAAAACCTCTTACTTCAAGTAACTTCTCTAAGGTAGTAGGTTTCTTGTTTATGATATCCTCTATTGTTTTATCATTGTATACGAGATAAACAGGTGATATCTTGTTATATTTTGAAATATTCATTCTCTCTTTTTTCAGCATACTAACAAACTTCGTATTTTCTTTGAATGATCCTTTTTTCTTTTTACTAGTTTCAAATGCAATGTTGCTATAATTTGATTGCATAACATCTCTATTAAGCTTTTCATCCAAATCCTTAATAAACTCAATAATATCTTCTCTATAATATGTTTGTATATCTTCATTAACAATATAAGCTAACCCTCTACCAGTTAATTGATGTTGCTCAGCTGAGGTAAATAGATATAAATTTGGTTTTTTAGTATCAAAATCAAATAAGCCATAATGCTTAACACCCTTTTGCATTTTCATTAATTCATTCTCACCTAATACAGTTTTTGGACCATATCTTTTACACTGGACTCCAAATCTGTTAGTTGGATTATCCTTATCCCAAAGTATTATGTCAACTCCGTAGTCGTTCTTCTCTGTTAACTCACCCTCATAACCCTGATACTCTTTCATATACTTGAAAATGAATAATTCAAATTGCTCTCCGGTCATCTCATCTACTTCTTTAATTGATTTTGGATAATCAAAATCTCTTTTTTTACCTAGTTTAATTTTTATTGCCATAGTAACTCCCCTTTTCGTATATAAAGTCTTTCCAATTATATCATATTATACTATATATTATAAAGACACAATGACTCGGTCTCTACACTTTTATCAAGTAAACTCACAAAACTTAAAGATGTTAAATTCTTTTTGCATTATTCCTTCTCATTGGTGATGATAAATCGTAATTGCAAGATTTTCTTCTAACATGAGATTTATTTATTAGAGCTTTCAAAATACCTATATCTGATGAAATTCTATTCCAGTTAACAACTGCCATTGGTATATTTGCAACCATATTATCTATTATTCTTGATGGCATAAATGGAAAAACTTTCTCATATTCACTTCGATAAGTGTAGTCAATCCAATTAGAATTAGGTGAAACTAACTGTTTTTCTTCATTATCAAATGCACACATACTTTGGTTTGCATTAGGTAGATTGACAATGATGATACCAGATTTTTTATTTATTTTACCGTCATACATACTAGAGTATAATTCCCAATCAACATGCTTTCTACCTTTTGTTTCTGAACCTAATAGTAAAATAGTAACAGTAGAATCCTGCAAATATAAATCTCTAATCTTATTACGGATAACTTCTGAAGGTAAGTTATCATCAATATCTCCAGTATCAACAGAGTAATCTTCAAAGATATCATAAATATCGTTCAATCTTAGCAACTCATTCTTATAATTCTGATCATTCCCGTGATGATAACTAATAAATACTTTTCTCTTAATCATTTTACACTTCTCCCTTAAATATTTTTTCAAGTACCAAAATGTATATATTGATATTTTTAGATACATTCAACATATCGCAAACTAGTTCATCATATTTGTGAAATCTTTTTTGAATATCTTGAGGTTTCTCATCGGGATATTTAACAATTTCACTTTTATACCATTTTCTAAATTCACCTTGATATTTAGTAAGATGTGGTCTTAGCCCTTCGTTTAATACTTTTGCAGATATATCTATTAACTCTAGGTTGCATTTATATGGTTCGATTTCTTTCATAGATTCTCTAATTTTTAAAAAAGCATCATACCATGAATTGTATATTTCCACAATTATATCATCATTTTCGAACTCTAAAACAATTTTTCTAGTTACAAGTTCAATCCATATTTTATATGCAGCTTGCCTATTAGTTTTATTCAGTCTAATTTTTACTCCCTTAATGTCAAAATCAATGATATTAATATCTATTTGCTTTTTCAGCTTTTTAAAAATACCAAGTTTTTTTAATAAAAATAATAATATACAGGCACATAGTAAAAATATCCAGTTTAATACAACGAAATCTAATAGCAGATTAATTAGTCCCCATGATATTTCCCATAAATTTATCATTCATCTCACCTCTCTCTTTTTTTTGCAAGTCTAGTTTATCGCCTTGTTTCCTTAATTTATTCTAGTGATTTTTCCTCTATCTAAATATACAAGTTCATCTTTGTACATAAATAGCTCATTGTATATCTTTAGAAATCCCATTCCGCTTTTATCGTCATCGAATTCTTTCCCATGAATTTTTTGAATATATACTTGATTTGATCTACCATTAAAATAACCTAATTCCCATGCAATCCATTTAGAAATCGAATAATTTAGTGTTTTTAATAAATTCAAATTAAAGCTACTTCTCATCCGAATTTGAAGAATTCTAATATTTCTTTTCGCTACATGACTTCTACTTTGAGATAAAAAAGGATCTACAATCCAATCTACATATACAGTATAACCCAAGTCCTCTGTTAATATCAAATATGTACCATAAACAATATACTTGTCTTTCATTGAATGAGATAAAAATATGTCAAATCTGGTTTTCTCAATATTATCAACCAGAGAATTAAAATCTGAATTATCCAAAGTTGATAATTGCTTATAAGCCTCATTAGTTTTGAAAAAATCACTATTTTTGCTATTGAAAAAACGTGTTAATTCATCGACACTTAAATCATCACTACTAGTATTGAAATCCATATTCTTAATATACTCTTTAGTGCTTTTTTTGGATTCATCATCTGTTTTATTAAGCAATTTTGAATATTGATAATTTATCCCGAATTTCTCAGTTAATTTATCATCCAAATTTTCTTCTGTAATATTTTTATCTATTAATTTTTTTAATATTTTGCTTATTGTTAGTTCATTTTTTATACTTAGTTCATCTTTATTCATCTTTTCCTCCCAAAAAAAATAGTTTAAACAGGGACTATCTATTTTTCTCCCTTGTCTTCTTATTTATATTATATCATACATTATTATAAAAAACAGGTCATATAAGATCCAAAAGAAAAAGCCCAATAGGGCTTTGTTATACTGTGCATATCATTAGTTGCAATTACTTATGATACGGCTCGTTGTATCGCATTTAGTTGCAACTTATTATTGTAAACATATGATGTGAAATAAGATTGACTTTTTTATAGACATTGACACCTTTCTTTATTAGTCACTTTAGCTTATTTACAAATCCAATTCTTTTCTTGAGTAAACTATTCATTCTTTGTACTTGCTGCTGAACTGATTTCATCTTACTTTTCCCATATTTGTTTATGTAAAATTGATTTATTGTAGTTAGTGCGCTTATCAAAGCAACCTTGTCTTGAGTACAGTCATATGAGAATTTGTCAGCGTCATTTTCCTGTTGTATGTATGTAGCAAAGTTTGTTGGCGGTTTTATCCCCTTTGTTACATCCAAACAGTGTTTTACTTCATGGCAAATAATAATGTTGAATAAATCGATATCTGTTGTAAAATAATTTAGTAGTTCTATATCTACATAGATAACCGGCTTTTTACTTGATGTGGTAAAAGCAAAATGTATAGGTTGTGCTTTGGAACTATAAGCTATCGTAATATCCTTTTCATATTTTATCTCAAAAGTACTAGTTAAACCTAGACCGATAACTACTACAACTGCTCCTATAAACTGACCTTGTTTAGGAGAACCAGAAGTATAAATGTAGTCTAAAGTGACACCTTTTTTCATACTATATTTCATAACAATCTCCTTTTTTACTCTAATATATATCAGATAATCCATATTTGTTTTACTGATAATCTTTTAACATCGATGCTATATGTTATCCCCATTTGTGGTGTGACTTATTAAAACCTTTTAATTGCACTTATTTTTGCTAAAATCACTTAGGAACATCTATTCTTCAGATTCAAATTTCTCAGCTTTATATAAAATGCTTGTATACTCTTCATGTAGTTTAGCATCATTGAGTGTTTTATATGTTTCAGTAATCTCAGGTTGAACTTTAAAGTATAACTCACCTTCACTCATTTTAGTATGTTCTTTTGATGTAAAATACCAATGCATTATAAATTCAGAAAGAATATCATCCATATCGTTATAAGTTTCCGGAAATTCAAAATATAATTCTTTGGACTTCAAAATACCCGTATTCAATATTTCAAACTTATCGCTATATCTTTTCGTTCTATCTCCAAAACTTAGACCTCCAGAATATACTGAATAGTAGATATCCAAATTATCTTCTTCATCAATGATTACTCCATAGTTGCAGTTAGAAAATGACCCACTTCCCTCATTGCTAAACTGAATTTCGAAAACTTGGAAGTTCTGTTTCATTTCTCTACCCGAAGTGGCATAGATAATGCTTTCAGCAATATTTAAGCTTGTATTAGGAAATTTAATATTTGGAAAATGCAAATCTTTAAGTACATTGCTACTGTTTAAAGCATCCATTCTGCATACATGATTAATAGTCTCTTTTATGTACTTAGGTCTTAAAATATAAGGATTAACCTTATCACACAAATTATCATTTACTTTTACTTTAATTGAGTATGAACTAGAATGTAAAATATCATTCACATACCAATCATATACGTATTTATCTTCTTCAATCAAGTCTACTAAATCTTCCCATGAGAACAGAACTATTGGGAAAAATCCTAACTTTCTAGATTCTTCATCTTTTAATCTTATGTATTCTTCAATTTTTACATCTTTATTAGCTGTAGTAGCAAATATAAATTTCTTTAAAGGTGGTTTAAATGTTTTAGACTTTTCTATTTCTTCATCTATTTCTTTTATAGTTAAAGAAGCATCAGGATTATATGCATCTTTACCTTTACATTGAATACCAAAATAACCATCTAAACTATCCAACCTGCCATATACATCTACCCCATGTTGAGCTTGTCCTTGTCTTCCATTCTTCTTTATATCTTCAAAATTATATTTGCTTCCCCAAGTCTTTTTACATAAATCTTCAAAATCAGTCCAATATATTGGCTTTCTCATGTGTTTCTTCATATATATTCACCTCAATACATCTTAAATATCAATATAATTGTATCACATAATAAACCAAAAAAAAGACAAGTTTGGTAACTTGTCTTTTTTCTTTATAGGATAATCCTCGTTGATAGCATTTAATTACAACTTACTTAATCATGATATCATTCTTCATTACTTTTATTTCTTCAATAGTAATCTCCACAGTTCTACCACACTTAACACAACTAGCTACATACATTTTCAAAGCATCAGACACAGCAGATGCTCCAAGTGACTTCGAAGTAACATAGGCTAATAGCATATCTTTACCACAATCTTTACACTTTACAATCATTCTTCAACCTCAGCTTCATAGTTTGTTTTTACTTCTTTAAGAGTAATATTAACAACCTCGACTTGCTGCCCAAAGAAATCAGCTAATTTTGTGAAATCCTCATCGTAAAAGTCTTCACTTTTTATTCTCGAGAAATCTAACACATATTCTTCAAAATCGCAATTAATCGAATCTTTTATTATGGCATTTTGAAAAAATGAGTGTACTTTTTGAACTTCTTTTGTCTCGATGTTGACTTTAATGTGCTTATCTTCAATTATTTTATTATATTCTAATCCTTCTTGTTCTATAAGCGAGAAGATGCAAACATTTTCTTCACTATAGTAGTACCCAGTTAATTTCTTCATTTTGTTATCTCCATTCCCTTCAATATATTAATATTATATTTCACAGCTCTTGTTATTAGTGCATCTTTTCCACCTTCAAGTATTTCACAAACATCATCAATAAATTTTTCATCTTCAATACTACTATTTCTGTATTTAAATTCATTCTCATTATTTTCAGCTATAATTATATTTTCGCTATCTGATGTTATACTGACATTTGCATTATGTGTAACGACTAAAAATTGAATCAAATTTTGCTTATCTTTTATTTTAATTTTTTTAATATGTTCTACAACCAATTTCTTAATATTATTATTATCCATGTTATTCTCAGGTTGATCAATAACAACAACTGTTTTTATTCTTTTGTCAATATTTGTGTATATCTTTGAAAATGCCATTTTTAAAACTTCTTTAGCTCTTCCACCTGCAGATAAACTTATAATGCTTTTATTATTTTTTGTGTCATAAATTAAATCATATTTAGTATTCGATTTATCAAACACTTTCAAATACTCACCTTTGTATTTTGATATAAAATCACGAATATTTGTTGAATTAAACTCTTTGGTCCCTCTTAATGTAGACTTATTCATTAAGCTATCAAGAAAACGAGTCTCAAAAGTATCTTGCTCTGTCAAATTTGAATACATGTATTTCAAAATAGATTTATAAGTCGAGTTACTTGTATCATACTCAATTACTACTTTATACTTATCAATACTCTCTTCCTTTTTAATACTGATCCATTCATCATATACATCTTTAGTCCAAACACTATCAATTTCTCTCAAACATTTAACTAAGGTTATTATAGAATCAGAATAGTCTTTCAATGTATTTTCTGCTAGATTTATGTGTTCTTTATCAGTCGATATATCATTAGCAGCATTAAAATCTCGAATTCCAGCCTTAAATAACTCATCAATAGTTGAAATTGATTTCTCGAGATTTGTTATTAGCCTTACTTTATTTTTCATTATCTTGTTACTAGTTTTAAAGTCAACAATCTCTTGAGTATTGAATACTTTATAGCTTCTAATTAATAATTCCGATAATTGAGTTATATTAATCTCATTTTTTTCAATTTTTGAAACAATATCATTTATATTGAATGTCAAATTCTCCTCTTTTACAAAGTAACCACTATTCTCAATAAATGCCTTGTCATATCTAAATGAGTATGCACTACTACGATTAGAATAATGGTCTATTGTCTTATTTAATGAGTATATCAATTTATCTACATTGAAATCTATATCTACTTGATTCAATCTAGGTAAATCAAACCCCAATCTCATTGACAAGTTCTTCATATACTCATTCTTTATCTCTGAATCATAATAAAGTTCTTCATACTGCTGGATTTCAACAATTTGCTTTATAGCTTCTGCTGATATAGCTTCCTTAAGAGAACTGTACTTTACCTTATTAATCTCTATTTGAAAAGATGATGTATTCTTATCCACAACACTATTGTATTTTTCTTGTATACCATCTACACCATTAATTATTTTATCGATCAGTAAAGACTTCCCTGAACCAAAAGGTCCAATAATAGAGTTCAACCAATTACTAACATTCACTGGAACATCTTCGTTAAAAAATCTAGATATCATGTAATTCTCATATTTAGATTTTCTCATTAAATCAACATCTTGAATGCTTATTCTTAATCTAGGTTCTTCAAAAGCTGTTTTCAAAGTATCAAAAGGGTAATCCAAACTACCTAAAATATCACAAATTAACTTATCATCTTCACCATCTTCACTCTTTGGATATTTACTTATGTCATGGCAATCAGAAAATGCAACAAAAGGAAAATCAACATATCCATTTGATAAGTATATTGCCAAAGATTTTTTTATGTTTTCCACATTGTTAGAATCCTCAAATGCATCGAAAATCAAACGTGTCAACTGATCAAGTTCCTCAAGACTAGCAGGTAATCCTTGTGACTTATTATTGAAATGGGGTATTAGTATAAAACTACCAAGTTGCTCCTTATTTATTTCCCTAAAGAGTTCATATAAATCAGCTATACTATCAGTTTCTTCTTCTAAGCTAAATGATTTAATTACCTTATCAATTTTTTTTATATCTCTTGATTTAAAAAAACATAGAGTGTGAAATCTATCTTTATAAATTTTTGTATCATGAATATCTAACTCAACACCAATTATATAATTGATTTTATTCTTATACTTGTCTGTAATTATTAAAGTTTCTATGTCGTTGTATAAATCTACGTTTATGATGTTATGATCAGTCACACTAAACAATCTAACTGGATTCTCTAGTCCACATAGTTTATCAAGTAAGTCATTAGCATTATACTCAGGGCCCTTATAGTCACTTCCTTTAACCTCGTTACTTTTTTTTGAATGAATATGTAAGTCTGTTCTTAACCATATTGAATTACTCATATAAACCTCCATAAAAAACAGCCCTCGCAAGGACTGTTCATTTTTCTCCCTTGGTTTCTTAATTATATTATATCATAAATTATTATAAATAACAGGTCATATAAGACCCAAAAGAAAAAGCCCAAGAGGGCTTTGTTATACTATGCATATCGTTAGTTGCAACTATTTGTGATACGGCTCGTTGTAACGCATTTAGTTGCAACTTATTATGAATTTTTGAGCAAAAGTATATATCAAGCTGAAAATTGATATGTTTTCTTTATTTCGTTTTTCTTGACAATCACTTATTCCACTCGTCCATAAGTAATGCGAATCTATCTTGAACAACACTTTGATTTGCAATTGGTTTTGCTATGTTTAATCTTCTTACAATTGTAGGCTCATTTTTAGCATCAATCTCAAGACTATTGTTAACCTCTCGGACAACAGTAATATTACTATTGTCAAAAATACTGCTATCAAATGGCACACACGCATTTGGATTATGAAAAACAAATAATCCATCTGTTAATTGCTCTTCATTATCTGACTTTACTTCTTGAAATAGATATTGTACCTGATTGTCATTGCTATGTGTATCTCTTATTAAATAAACATTATTGTTGGAATATTCTCCAGAACTGATATGTAGCGAAACAAGTTTTCCTATGGTTAAACTTGAACTAAAAATGACTGCAGCTACATCTTTAAAGTCTGATTTATTAAAAAGATTAACATCAATTTTAGAATCAGATCCAATCTTTTCTACTTCGCTTATTTTACTAAAACTCTTAGATTCAATATCGAACGAATATCCATACAATAAAGACAACATTGCATAATAATACTCTTTCCCGTAATTAATATCATCGTATGAAGCAAGTGCAACTAAAAATGGAGCATCATCCTTTACATGCTCTTTACTCTTGTATGAATTTACGTATTTATTCTTTTTAGATGTCAATGCATTTGAACATCTCACAATGGACTCGTTAATTAGAGTACTATAATCATTCAATAACCATGGTGGGTTTAATGATTCTATTACATCTTTAAAGTTTCTTGCTTCTTCCGGTTGTCCACTATGTTTTATATTAGCAACAACCGCTTCTACATAAAATCTGTTTTCCCCTTTAATGATAAAATCTGGCACTTGTTGTGTAAAATCAATTTCTAATCCACAATCTACAAAAACTCTATACAAAAACAATTCCCAAAAAACTGAATGAAATGTAGTCTGAAACTCTTTAACAATTTTATTGTCTCTATCTACAAAGTCTTTTGCCCAATTATTTATAATATATTTATATTCGCTTAAGTCATCCTTTATAAATTTAAACTTTTTATGATATTTAGATGGATCTAAATCATCTATTGTCTTAAAAAAATCCATAAATAACTTCCTTTCTTTTTAATTGAAATAAAAATTTATCTTTTCTTCCACGGTTCTAATAATCTATCAAAATCCAAGGTCTCCCATTCTTTTTTCCATTCTTCCAAAAACATAATATCATTTGATTTAGGTTGTGGACTACATCTGTCAATTAAAACTAAAGTTGGAAGATTTATTGCTTCACCTATAAGTAAAGCTTCTCCAGATTTCAAAACAGGTAGTAGATTAGTAATTGAACCTAGTGTATCAGGAAGTAATTTCTTAACATAATTTTGATCATCTGGATTTGTAAGTCTCATTGACACAAAATTATTACATTGTGAAAATATTGTTTCAGATATTTCACTTGGTCTTTGGCTTACAATACCAAGAGTGACACCATATTTTCTTCCCTCTTTCGCGATTCTTTCAATAGATGTCCTTGATGCTCTGAATCTTTCCAAGTTACTCCTTGGTACATATTTATGAGCCTCCTCGTAAACTAATAGTAAAGGAATTTCATTTGAACCTTCTTCTCTTACTTTAGAATAATAAAACCCAAACTCAAACAAAATTCTTGAGATTAAAGAAACAGATATACTTAAAACTTCGAATGGTATCCCACTTAAATTAAAAACTGTAATATTAGAGTTTTGATTTGTTACATAACCTACAAATCTTCGAATAACTTCCTCAAAAGTGATGCTTCTAGTATCTTCACCTAAAATAAACTCTAGTCTTTTGTCATTTAATTTATTTTCGAGTCTACTAACAAAATTGGATAGTTTACCATTTAAAGGACCAGCTTTAGGACCCCTAGTGCCTTGTATAGTTTCCTCGTTCTTTGCTTTTATATTTTCATAAACCGCGTAGATATCAAAAAGCAAAGGAGAATCATAATGAATTCGATCCAACTCTTCTTCTGAACCAGTAAACAAATTCTTTTTCGACTCTATTACATACTCTTTAAATACGTTCCTTTGATTATGGTCATTTGCCTCAGTATCAATAAATAGTTCTTCAAGTTCTTCACTATTTAACATCCAAAATGGTAATACAAGTTCAGAAATATCTATATGATTACCGTTTGGAAATGCACTAGGGTACTCCCCATGTATGTCAAACAAAACTATATGAGAATTGTTTAAACCTTCATAACCATCATTTTTCATAGTAATAGCTTTTTGTAGAATTTTTGCAACCGTATGAGATTTTCCTGAACCCGTAGCTCCAACTATAGCAAAGTGTTTGTTAAAGAACTTATTTCCATTCATTTGAACAGGTACATTTGAGTTTTTCGGTAATGTCGAAAACTCAAAAATATCATTCACATTTATTCCAGATTTATATATCATAGATAATTCCTCATTCGACAAAATAGAAATACCTGTTTGTGGTGGTAAAGGTATCCCATTTATACCTCTATTAAAGGTTACATTGCTTTCATCAAACAATAAACTACCAAATAGTTTTACCTTAATTGTGAAAATCACTCTTTCTGCTTCACTTTCTTCAGAATCATTATTAATAGACTTTATTCTATAATCATCTATGATTCCCACACCAAAATTTATACCATTATCGTCAAAAGGTATCTTGATAAAACTACCTAATGAGAATTGATTCTCAAACTCATCAGCATCTAAAATTTCTATTTCAACTTCACTAGAATTTACACCTGAAATTCTAAAATTATCAGAATTCATGACAACACCTCCATAATTTGTTTAGTATTCAATCCTTTTATTGTATATACATCACAACTCTCTTTTGTCTTGTTATCACTCCAATTAAAATATATCATTTTCCAATTAAAATAATCGTCAAGACTTAATCGATCAAAGTTTTCTTCTTTTATTATCCTTAAATTATAAGATATTTTACTTAAATAAATAGTAACTGTTCCATTCGCTTTCTTACGTCTATATATCATTGGAGGTTTTAAAAATTGATTCTTACTAAATAATATATCCTCAAACCCATCATTATATACGTTATTAAGTTGAAGCAATTCACTTTTTATATCAAGTATATTTAAGCTATTTGATATAACAAAAGTAAGTGGTTTTATTGTGTATGATGCTTTATTATAGTGATTATCATTTATTTCACGTATCATATTCCCTATTGAAAGACTAGAATCATCCACATCACCAATAAATACAATGTTTTGCATTCTCCTATTTACTTTTAATACGTTTTTCCTTAAGTGTTTAACATATTTCTCAATACTCTGGTTTTCAGAGAAAACTTTATTGAAAATCATATTTCTTCCCTTGTTTATATGATTAAACAGTTCTCTTTTTGATGTCTTTCTATTCTTAACTTCATGCAAACTATTCTTTGTTATTTTTTTAAAAAGATAATCTACCATCATCGAATAGATGAACTCAACTTCATTATTGCTATAATCTAAATATGGTAAGTTAAGATATTGAATAATTGATTTATACTGTTCTTGAATATTAGGTGCGTTAACAAGTTTGAATTTAGTAAGAAACTTCTCTAATATTTCTGTTGAATATTCTGATATATCTTTCCCAAGAACTTTTTTTAATTTCACAACACAAAACTCCGAGAAATAATCATCATAGCCATTTTTATTAGCGAAATATGTGAATAGATAGTAACTCTTCTCTTGGTGTTTTTCAAATTCGTTAATTAATTGCTTTATTGGGTCCCTTAATACACTAGGTACTAATTTTGTTTTTTCTCGATATTTCACCTGCATAACCCATGAGTCTGCATCTATATCTTGTATATTTTCAAGATATATTTGTTGATTTTGATTTTCACAATGCAATATTTCAAATAAAGCTTTATCAATTTGGTATTCAAATCCTCTTAAAGCAAAGTATCCTCCATCGTCCATATAATCCTCCATTAAAGACAGTCCAAGGGACTGTCATATTTTTATTCTCTATTCTTATTTATATTATATCACATATTATTATAAATAACAGGTCATATAAGGCCCAAAAGAAAAAGCCCAAGAGGGCTTTGTTATGCTATGTATATCATTAGTTGCAACTATTTGTGATACGGCTCACCGTATCACATTCTAAATGAACAATACAATCGTTCAAGTATTGTTTTACTTATTTTTTTTAATCCTATGTAATAATTCCTGACTAAAATAAGAAGCAACATCTTCCGCAAATTTCTTAGGTCCAAATCCAGCATCAAACCCAAGTTCCTTAGAAAGTTCATGTGTAATTCTTGGTCCCCCAACAATTACAATAAACTTATTTCTTAAATGCTCAGCTTCTAATAGTTCTACTAAGTTTACTAAATTCTTAATATGTACATCTTTCTGAGTCACAGTCTGACTAATAAGTAAAACATCAGCGTTCATTTCTATCGCTTTTTTTATTAAATCACTATTCTCAACTTGGCTTCCCATATTAAACGCTTCTATATTACGGTATCTTTCTAAACCGTAATGCCCCGCAAAGCCTTTCATATTCATTATTGCATCAATTCCTACTGTATGTGCATCTGTCCCTGTAGATGCTCCTACAACGACTATATTACGTTTTATTTCTCTATCAATAAAATCTTCAACTTCATACTTAGTCATAACGTCAGATTCTATCTTTTCTACTTTAATTTCATTATAGTTTATTGTATGTAAAACAGATCCATAAACTACATACATTGTAAAGTTATTATCAAGAGTCATACTTTCAGCTACTATTGGATCTGCGATTCCCATTTTCTTAGCTAAAGTAAGTGCTGCTTCAACACCTTTTTCATCATTCTTTATAGGTAAGGTGAAACTAAGTTGAACCTTACCATCATTCATAGTATCTCCATAAGGAGTAAGTTTAGTTAAATCAAGAGCTTTAGAATATTTCTTTTCTTCTAAATCGTATCCCATATTACTTCTCCTCCTTTAACTCTTTAATCATCATATCAAGGACAGGATTAATATAATTTTCTTGTTTTAAAGAAACTCCCTTAAGTCCTTTACCACCGTCATATGGTCTTTTAATGCCTGCGAATAATCCTCTTTCAATTGTATTAAATATTCCTATATTTGCAATTTCTTTTAATAAATTAATAGAATCATTTAAAACATGGCTAGCTCTAGTTTTAACTATTCCACCATCTTTAAATTCAATCTCTTTACCGAAATCTTTCATAGTCTTATTAATATATTTAGCATTCTCTATAGCTAAATATCTATCACTCATAAAAGGAGTATGAACAGCTTCAGTTAACATACCTAATAAATGGATATTTTGATTAGTAGTTGTAGTTACTATATTGAATAATGTATTTTGAACATATCCTTTAAATATATTACCTGTCATATGTTTAGTTGGAGGCATATATTTTAAAGGCGCTTTAGGGAATATTTCTCTCGCCATATAGGCTTGAGAAATTTCAAGTAAAAATCCATTTTCAACTTCAGGATCAATTTCAAAAGCATGTCCTAGTCCCATTAATTCTTCTTCCATAAATGCAAGTTTCGCGAACTGTTCATTAATGAACTCTGAAGCAAGCACAGTGTGCGCTTCAGTTACTGCGTCACTAGTAGTTAAATAATTATCTTCTCCAGTATTAATGATTATTCCTGAATAAGCATTAATAACTCTTGAAAAGTATTGATCAATAAATGTTCTTTGCATATTTATATCTCTAAATAAGATTCCGTATAAAGAATCATTTAACATCATATCTAATCTTTCAAGTGCACCCATTGCAGCTATTTCAGGCATACATAAACCTGATGCATAATTCACTAACATAATATATCTTTTAAGTTCTTCTCCAACTTCGTCTAATGCTTCTCTCATTATTCTAAAGTTTTCTTGAGTTGCGTATGTTCCACCAAATCCTTCAGTAGTCGCTCCATAAGGTACATAGTCTAATAAACTTTGCCCTGTAGTTCTAATAACTGCGACAATATCCGCTCCGGCTTTAGCCGCAGCTTTAGCTTGAGTAACATCTTCATAAATATTACCTGTCGCAACTATTACATAAAGCATAGGCCCCTCTGACTGTCCGAATTTATCAAAGTAATCTTCTCTTTTAAATTTGTTTTCTTTTATTTTATAAAGAGATTCTTCTATAAATGGTTTAAGTATTTTATTAACTTCTGATTTCTTTAATATTGGATATTTAGTAATATCTAATTTGTTATCACAAACAAGTTTAGATATCTCATCTAAACTTAAATTAGTTTCTTTAACTGTACTAGCTAAATAATTACCAATACCAATTCCTAAATCACCATTGTTCATTATATAATCAACTAAAATATTTGGATAAGGAACTCCAAATTCATTAACTCCGTCAACACCAAGTAAACGACAAACAGTTCTTTCAACTGTCACAGTTGTATGTTTATCTATAAAATCTTGAGTGTCTTTGGCAATTTTTAAAGCGTAATTTCTAGCTTCTTTTATTTTATTTTTATCTAATCCTAATTTACTCATATTATAACCTCGTTTATTTTAAGACATTTATTACAGGTAAAGTAACTTTACTTTGTAGTTTACTTCTAAATTCTTCATCATCAAAAGAATATCCCGCAGGTGAATATGGGTTATAAGTTAAAGCTATAACTTCTATTCTATTTACTACTCTTAAATCTATATGCATCTTACGTAAACTAATAATCTCACTAGGTTCCATTAATAACTGTGAAGCGTCATTAATTACCACAGTTAATCTTTCAATCTCATGTCTTTTATTTATTAAGTGTTTAACAAAGTTAGAAGTAAATGCTCCATTTATATAAATAGCTCTTGTTTTACCTATAACTTGATCAATAATATATTCTTCATTTCCAGCTACACTATCTATTTTTAAAGGTGTACAGAAGAAATCAGAATCCATTATAACTACTTTGAAGTTTTTATGAGATTTTGCGATTCTTACAGCTTCGTCATCTATCGTTCTTAAGTTAAAGTTTTTAACTAATATAACAGTATCTTCAACCACATCATCAAGTGATATAGAATAACTAGCACCAGTACTAAATATAATCGCATCTGAAATATGGAAACTTGAAATTGATTTTCTAAATAAAGCTCCATCAATAAAAATCTTTTCAACTCCATGTTTATTTAATAAAGCTATTATTGAAAGCATTTCATTATTTGTTGATGGTCCTGCGACAAGCGCAAGACCACTTGAATTAACTTCAATAACAACGATTTTTCCAAGTCCCGTTCTAATATCTGTTTCTTCTAGTATTTCATAATCAAAATAACACTGTTCTAAACAGTCTTTAGCCGTTGCTAGAATCATATTCTCATGAACTAATATTCTAGGTTTAGGTTTATAAGTTAAATTATCAAATTTTTCTCCATCTAATCCAATAGAAGTAATCCCTATTTTAATTCCTTGATACTCTTTAATAATTTGATTTAAGACAGTTGTTTTACCAACGTTTTTAGCGGTTCCAATAATTGATATAGTGTGATGGTCTTTTATAAATTTCTTAAGCATTATGTTTTCGCTTCCTTCCACCATTAAATTGGTCTAAATGGATTTTAGAACTAATCTCAGGGTCAATTATTCCTTGAGCTGCTGCAACACAATCTTCACATTCGCATTTATCATCATAACTTTTTGGACCGTAATACGTAGAAATCATACCTTCATAATTTCTAAGTATTGTTTTTGAAGGAGCTTGAGATAATACATAGTTAGGCATAACTGGAATTTTACCACCACCACCAGGCGCATCAACTACAAAAGTAGGAACTGCGATACCTGAAATATGTCCACGTAATCCTTCAATAATTTCTATACCTTTAGAAACAGGAGTTCTAAAGTGTTCAATACCTTTAGATAAATCACATTGATAAATATAATATGGTCTAACTCTAAGTATAATTAATCTCTTAACTAATTTTTTCATAATGTTTACACAGTCATTAACACCTTTAAGTAATACTGATTGATTCCCAAGAGGAATCCCAGCGTCAGCCATTAAGTCTAACGCAATTTTTACTTCAGGAGTTAATTCTTTAGAATGATTAAAATGAGTATTAACCCATATTGGGTGATACTTTTTAAGCATATTAACTAATTCTTTAGTAATACGCTGTGGCATTACCACAGGTGTTCTAGTACCTAGTCTTATAACTCCAACGTGATCTATTTTTCTTAACTCACTAATAATATATTCTAATCTTGCGTCACTTACTAATAAGGCATCTCCACCTGATAGTAATACATCATTTACTTCAGGATGATTTCTAATATAATCAATTGCCTTTTCAACATTATCCATTTTAGATCCAGTATCTTGTTGTCCTGCGAATCTACGTCTAGTGCAGTGACGACAATACATACTACACATATCAGTAATTAAGAATAGTACTCTATCTGGATATCTATGAGTTAACCCAGGAACTACACTATCTCCATCCTCATGAAGAGGATCATCTAAATCATGTTTACCAACATATAATTCATCAAGCGCAGGAACCGCTTGAAGTCTTACAGGGTCTTTCATATTATCTGGATTTATTAAAGTAAAGTAGTAAGGAGTAATCGCCATTCTAAATTGGTTTAATACACTACCTACTGAGTCTAGTTCACTTTGTTCTAAGTTAAAGTATTTTTTCAAGTCTTCAACACTTGTTAATCTATTCTTTACTTGCCAGTGCCAACTATTCCAATCTTCATCAGTTACACCTGGAAAATATAATTCTCTTCGTTCAATATGCTTCATATATAATTTAACTGCCATAATTATTACCTCCTAAGTGTATTTCTTTTCAAATAGTTGTTTAATGAGTGGTGCATTATTTACTAAGTCTAAAGTTAAATCAGCATGTCCCTCTGTATATCCATTACCAATAATCATCTTAACGTCACTTCCAATACCTTCAGCGCCAAGAGCCGCTTTAGTAAATGAAGTTGCCATACTAAAGAAATACACAATACCAGTATCTTTAGTACTTAAGATACAACCCATCTCAGTATTAGGAACATTAACTACATTAATAGTAACGTCAACTTGTTCACCGTTAATTGCCATAATCTTTTCATATACGTCAAGTGCATCAGTTGCGTCAGCCATAACTACGTCATCACATAACTCTAAATCTCTAAGTTCTAATATTTGATTAGCTTCATTAACTACACCAATTACAGTTCCGTTAATCCCAGCTTTTTTCATAGCTTGATAAGCACATAATACTCCGCTCTTTCCAGCGGCACCTATTATAGCTACTGAATCTCCTTCTTTTACTAACTTATCAACTTGAGCAGGAGCTCCCGCAACATCAAGTGCAGCGAGCACTAGATGTTCATCCATATCACTTGGAACTTTCGCAAATATTCCAGTTTCAAATAATATAGCTGTTCCATCAATATTTACTTGATCATTACTTATATTTATATTATTAATTTTATTAATTAAAAGAGGTGTTAAAGATAAAGAAACTAAAGTTGCTATTTTATCTCCTACTTTTAAAGATTGATCAGGAAATAACTTCCCTACTTCTTTAACCTTACCAATTAACATCCCACCACTACCAGTAACAGGATTTTGCATTTTACCTCTGTCTTTTACAATATTTAAAATCATTTCTTCCATTTTTACAACATCACTATTACAAGCATTCTTTATTTGAGTAAAAGAAGCTGAATCAATATTTAATGTAATAACATCTATTAATAATTCATTATCTTTAACTACCATTGTATTATCAATCTTAGTCGCTGCTTGAGGTAATACTCCTTTTGGAGTTATTACTCTGTTAGTACCGTATTTACATAATTTTTCCATAATCATTACACCTTTAATCCTAATATTTTTCTAGTCTCATTTGGACTCGCTATCTCTCGTCCATAAGTTTTAGCTATTCTTACTACTTCTTCTACTAAAGCTTTATTACCGAGGGCTTTTACACCTTTACTTATATATATATTATCTTCAAGTCCAACTCTTACGTGACCTCCATGTTTAATTGAAAGTTCAGCTAGTTTAAACTCAAATCTTCCAACACCTGCGACACTATATGTCGCATTACTTGGAATACTATCTTTTAAGAATAAGAAATCTCTTTCTTCACCTGTCATTCCCCCAGGAATTCCAAGCACAAAACTAAAATGAAGATGGTCTTTAATAAGACCTTTTTTATATAATCTTAATACTTGATCTACATGCATTTTCCCAAAACATTCAAGTTCTGGTAAAATACCTTTCTCATAAATCTTTTCAGCAAAATATATAACATCATTTTCACTATTAATAAATACTTCATCCCCACCAAAATTCACACTTCCACAGTCAAGAGTGCACATTTCAGGTTTTAAATAAATAGGTTGAAGTCTTTCATCATTACTCATTCCTACTGCCCCACCTGTTGAAGGCTGAATAATAACGCCAGGACATAACTCTTTAATAGCAATAATCGCTTCATCAAATCTTTTAACGTTTTGTGTAGGAGTACCGTCATCTTCTCTAACGTGAAGATGAATAATACTAGCACCAGCTTTATAAGCGTTATAAGCTTCAATAGCCATTTCTTCTACTGTGTAAGGTACATAAGGATTATCTTCTTTTGTTACTTCTGCGCCAGAGATGGCGCAGGTAATAATTAGCTTTTCCATTAGTATCTTTGACTGTCTTTAGGAACAATACACGTCCCACTTGCTTTTGCTACTAATACTTTTTCCTTAAGTACATGTGCAGCTGAAGCACTAATACTAGGGATAGCTTCAATTACTTTATATGCTTCAAACTCCATTTTGCGGGATGTATTACCTAATTCCTTAATCCACCCTGATACTTCTATATAATCTCCCGCATATAACGGAGCTAAAAAATCAACACTTTGATAAGCTCTAAATAATCCTTCATCGCCATCATTTCTAATTAACAACTCTGTTGCTACATCTCCAAATATTTGCATTATGAAAGCTCCGTCAACGAGTCCACCACCATAATGCGCTTGATGTGCACTAAGTCTCATTCTTAAAGTTACTTTTTCCATAATTAAACCTCCACTTTCATTTTAATTGGTTCATTCACTATTAAATTCGCTTCTGTTGCGTTTTTGATCTCTTCTATTGTGTACTCTGGATTATATTCAATTAAATGAATACCGTCCTCTTTTATAGCCATTACGCCCATCTCGGTCACTATCATATTAACTTGATTCTTTGCAGTTAGAGGTAATGTACATGCTTTTAAGATTTTAGGTCTACCTTTGTTAGTATGTGTCATTGCTATAATTACTTTTTTAGCACCAGTTACTAAGTCCATAGCTCCACCCATTCCAGGAACCATTTTTCCTGGGATGATCCAGTTAGCAAGGCTACCTGTTTCATCTACTTGTAGACTACCTAATACTGTGACATCAACATGTCCTCCTCTTATTATTGAGAAAGATAGTGTTGAATCAAAATACATACCACCTTCCAAGAGTGTAACTGGCTGACCTCCAGCGTTCGTTATATCTCTATCAAAATTGACTTCATTTGGCTTAGGTCCAAGACCTATAAGTCCATTCTCACTTTGTAAATTTATTGTAATATCGTCAGGTAAGAAATTAGCTACTAAAGTTGGAAGTCCAATTCCTAAATTTACAACGTCATTATCTTTAAATTCTTTCGCAACTCTCGCTGCGATAAAATTTCTAGTTTGTAGTTTATCCATTTATAATTCCTCCTTAATAACGTAGTCCACAAAAATATGAGGAGTCATTACATTGTCAGGATCAATTCTTTTTATTATTTCTCTAGCTCCAACTATTACAAGGTCTGTCGCTGTTGCCATAACTGGGTTAAAGTTTCTAGTTGTTTTTGTATATACTACATTTCCATATTCATCAACTGTAGTACCTTCTAAAATAGCTAAGTCAGCGCGCAAAGGTAACTCTAATATAAAGTCTTTACCGTTAGTATTTATAATTTGTTTACCTTCTTCAACGATAGTTCCTATCCCTGTAGGAGTTAAAATACCACCAAGTCCTGCACCACCTGCTCTAATTCTTTCAGCTAGTGTTCCTTGAGGAATTAAGATACATTCCATTTTACCAGCACTCATCAATTGTCCCGCTTCTGGGTTTAAACCAATATGTGAAGCAATTAATGTTTTTACTTGACCATTAGTAATCAGTTTTGCGATTCCTTTTCCAGGTAATCCTGCATCATTACATATTAATGTTAAGTCTTTAACTCCAATATTAACTAATTCATCAACAATAAACTCCGGAGTACCTACAACCATAAATCCTCCAACCATTATACTCATTCCGTCAAATACGTGATCTTTTAAGTTATTTATATTTAGTAATTTTTTCATAAAATGTACCTACTTTCTTGAGTATTATATTATTTCTTCTCTGGAGGCATAAGTTCAGCTTCCCCTATTATTACTACTACATCATTTTGGTTCTTAGCTACACAATCAAACCTAACTCTGTTTTTCATTATATCTACATCGGTCACAGTCACTGTCGCAGTGATTTCATCTTCAAAATAAACAGGTCTTCTAAAACGTAATGATTGTGTTAAATAGATTGAACCTTCACCAGGTAAATCCATTCCAAACACTTTACTAAATAATGAACCTACAAGCATCCCATGACTAATTCTCTTTTTAAACATAGTACCCGCGGCATATTCACTATCAAAATGCGCTGGGTTATAATCATTTGTAACTTCACCAAAAAGCTCAATATCATGCTCAGTTACTTTCTTTACTTGAAATGCAGTATCTCCGATTTTAATTAAATCAATTGTTTTCCCTTTCATAAAATCCTCACTTTCTAGAATATAAAAGAGCCGTTCATGTCAATAGACATAAACAGCTCATCATTTATAAAATGACAATGAATAAAGTGTGCCTTTATTCATCAAGTATCTACAATAAGGACACTGTAGATCTTTCGGCACGTTACTCCTTCTTAGACAGTATTTAGAGTCCTCTCTATTAACATCTGTCTAATACTCAATAATGTGCTCCTCTGTATTTAGTTTTCCCCTACAAAATCACTATAATTATATCTTAATATGTAAGCGTTTGTCAACCTTATTTATAAGGAGTTTTAAATAATCATTAGATAAAGAAAAAAGATGGAATTTCCATCTTTTTTACTTAACTTCTATTTCAATTATCTTATTTTTAAAATTGTTTGATGAGACAGTAATTTTAGCTATTCCAACTGTCCCTTTAGTCTTTAAGAAGAATCCAGTACTCCCACCTAAAAGCGCTAAACTAGGAGGTCCAATTAATTCAAGTGGTCCTGTGACTTTAATGTTTATTACTTCAGATGAATAAGTTAAAGGATTCAAAAATTCATCTAAATGTTTAACAATTACTCTAGTAGTTTCATAAGTGTTTATTTCAGTAATAACTTTATCATCTTGTTCAAGATATAAATCACTTATATGAGAAGTTCCAATTTCTTTATTTAAAACTAATTTATCATTAAGATATCCTTCAAAACGATAAGTTGTAGATTCTGCTCCCCATTTACCAACGTATTTTGCATATAATCTTAAAGCATCATCATATGTCATTTTGTTTTTAAATAGAAATCTTTTCAGTTTTATTTTGTATTTAAGAGGTAAATCTTTACCATGAACCATAATAGCTTTTAAGATATCTTTAATTCGATTTTTATCTCTCTTACTAAATGTTTCATTTTTATGGATTTGATTACCAATAAAGTCATCAATAATAACTGGAGGATGTGGTAAATCTTTATACATCTTAGATGGATAAAATTTACCAATTAACTCGTTATCTATAAAGAATTTTACATAATCAGTATTAGTTAAAACATATACTTGTTTTATTTCACTAGCTTCTTGTTCACCGATATTTAAATTAGATAAAACTTCTAAATATGGATTGATATCAGATTGGCTAGAATAAGCTGCTGCAGCGTATTTAGGTATTCTAAACATATCCATAACACCGTGGTAACAAATTCTATCTCCGCTACCAAAATCTTTATGAGTATTATAATCAAAAGCACACCAACCAATTGCCCCAGATATACCATTATATTTATATGAATCATTTTGAACTTTCAAATGACGTTTAGCTTGGTAAACACGATGCCATTCATCATCAAATTTCTTAGTAGGATACATATGTCCATTGTATTCAGTAATTAAATAAGGTACTTTCATTTTAGTAACTTTTTTAGATTCTTCTAAGCCTTCATTTATACCTCTATGAACGAAGTCATTATATGTATAAACATCTTCAAAAAAGTGACTTCCTTTAAAGTTTCTAACTCCACCTGTTGGTCTAAACTCATCAAGTGATTTAGCTAAGATATTTGTTTTCTTATAAAACTCATCATTATCTGAAGATTCATTTATTCTTACTCCCCAAATAACTATTGATGGATGATTATAATCTCTAAAAATCATTTCTTCAACATTCTTTAAAGCTACTTCTTGCCATTCTTCATTACCTATATGTTGCCATCCAGGCATCTCATCAAAGACAAGTAATCCTATCTCATCACATCGATCTAGGAAATGCTTTGAAGGTGGATAGTGACTACTTCTTACTATATTACAACCAAGTTCATACTTAAGAATATCAGCATCTTTCCTTTGTGCATTTCTTGGCATTGCATAGCCAACATAAGGAAATGATTGATGTCTATTTAATCCTCTTAGTTTAGTATTTTCTCCGTTAATATAGAATCCTTCAGTTGTAAATTCTACTCTTCTACTTCCAAAAGTTGAAGAGTAAGATAATACATTATCTATTAAAATATCTAAACTATACATAACTGGATTATCAATACTCCATCTATCTAAGTCCATTAATTGAGATACTTGAATTTCATCTCTAAAATAGTATTCTCTTTCAAAGCTATTAACTAACTCATCACCTTTATAGATATTATAAGTAAATACTTTACTATTCTTTTCATCATAGTTTAAGAACATTTTAATTTCTAAGCTATCTGCGTCGTAATATATAAAAGCATGATTAATATAAGATTGTATTTGTTCCTCAATATATACTTCTCTATATATTCCACCATATGTTAAATAATCAACTACAAACCCGTGTGGAGGTATATCTATTCTCTCTGTAGAATCAACCATTACAAAAATCTTATTAGATCCATTTATTAAGTTATCAGTTATATCTACATCAAAAGGTGTATACCCACCTTTATGACTAATAACATGCTTGTTATTAACATAAACTATAGAATACTCCATAACTCCGTCAAAATGTAAAATGTAGCGTTTACCTTTTTTCTTTTTAAACTCAAAAACTTTTTGATAACTACTAATAAATTGGTAAAGTTTTTCAGAGAAATTATTATAAGGTAATTCGATATTTGTATGTGGTATATTTATCTTCTTACTTTTAGGAAAGTTTTCAATAAATTTCTCGTTATATTTTGGGACATAATCCCAATCATAATTTAAATGAAATACTTTAAGTTTTTGTCTTTTCATACTATCACCTCTTATTACTTTTAAAAGATTTAACAAATCAAAATTGACATTAAATATTTAAGCTAATATATGTTGCTTAAGGCTATCTAAAACTCTTTATGATATGTATTTATAGCGGTCAAAACTAATTGACCGTAATAAATACAATATATTTTTAAATAAATAATAACCTTATTTTACAGTGTTTATTAAGTAAAAATGTCTAATGACCATTAAATACATAGTTAAATTACATATGTATTAAATAAAATATGTATATTTTCAATATATTTTATATATTTTTGATACATAAAATAGCAATAATTATAGTTGTCATTTAATAAATACTTAATTATTTTTTAGATATTTTAAATCTATAAAGAGTCTTATGATAGTACTTTTCATCACTCTTTAAAATACTATTATTTAGTCCCTTAATATTGATTCCATTTGGCTCGTTTTGTGTCTCAAAACAGATACCTAAATGCTTAACATGTTCTCTACCAAAAAGCAGGTCTTTCATATCAGGATAGTTATGTGTATAAACAACAATACAAGGGTAACTTGTATATACTTCTAATTCTCTTTTTGAAATTGGATCTTTTAAAATGATTTGTTTATATTCAAAGCCAACATCATCAAGTATAAATGGATGATCTACTCCAAGTGTTGGAATATTATAAACGGCTTCATTTAGGGTTTCTTTAAAATCTCTCTCTTTCTTAAAATCAAATATTGTTTCATTTACTGGACTTACTTTATAAGGAACAAACTTATCATCTAGTTCTATATAATTAGATGAATTAACTTGTAATGAATGACTTAATATTTTATCCTTTATATTTCCTGATAAATTGAAATATGCGTGATTTGTAATATTCAATAATGCATCTTTATCTGTTGTTCCTTCAAACTCTATTAATAGTTGTGTACTTGAAACTGTATAAGTGATTTTTATTTCTTGATTTCCAGGAAATGAAGATTCACTTTCTTTTTTATGATATTCAAAAATAACTTTAGTAGAATCTTTTAGTTCTTTCACTTCATAACTAAAGAATTTAAAAGCAAAACAATCACTTCCTGAGTGAAGATTTTCACTTTCTAAAAAGTTCTTTTCTACGTTGATTTCATTATCATTTATTACATATTTAGCATCCTTAATGCGACCACTGTTTGGACCTATAGTAGCATTTAAGTACATTTCGTTTTCTATATATGATTCCAAATCATTATAAGCTAACAATATATTCTCCATAACCCCAGATTCATCAGGAACAAAGATACTCATTATTGTAGCTCCATAATCCATAAAAGTAACTTTTATGTCTTTTTGATTTACTTCAATAAAGGTGAACTCTTTATTTCTTACTTTATATTTATTTATTAAGTGCATTTATTAATAAAGAGATAAACTTGTTAAAATTTTCAATTCCTGAAGGAGTTTGTTTAAATACTCCAGAATCTTCTAAACATCTCATAAATTTATCTGCGACTTGATCATTGATAAATTTTTCTATCTCTTCACCTTTATATCTATCCTTTAATTCTGTTAACCAGTCTTTGTGAATAGCTAATTCTTGAGTCAATTCTACGTTATTTATTAACGCATTTTTAACTGCTTTTAGCTCCTCTTTAAGTCGAGCAGGTAGTACAGCTAAGCCCATAACCTCTATAAGTCCAATGTTTTCCTTCTTAATATTATGGTGTGTTGGATGAGGATGGAAGATACCTAGTGGGAACTCACTTGATGTCAAATTGTTTCTTAGTGTCATATCTAGTATATATGTATCCCCATTTTTTCTAGCAATTGGTGTAATTGCGTTATGAGGAACATCAGTGTTTGAATAAATACCAGATTCTTCATCTGAATAGTTTTCCCAGAATTCAAATAATTTTATTGCTTTATCAATTAATTGTTCTCTATTTGTAGATTCAAGTCTTATAACACTTAGTGGCCAAACTAAATATTTAAAAGATACTTTTCCAATTTTACTAATAAATACTTCTTTGGCATCTTCGATAGGAAAATGATGTCTTCCTCCTTGATAATGTTCATGACTTAAAATTGAACCACCAACAATTGGAAGTCCTGCATTAGATCCTAAAAAATAATGAGGGAACATATCTACAAAATCAAATAATCTTTTAAACGTATTTTCTGAAACATTCATAGGAATATGATCTTTCATTAAAACTATTGAATGTTCATTGTAATATACATAAGGTGAGTACTGAAGATAGAACTCTTCTTGATTTAAATTTAGTTTAATAATCCTATGATTTGATCTACCAGGATGAGTATTATTTCCATAAAATCCAACGTTCTCTTTGCATAGTAAACATAGAGGATAATCAGTATCATTTTTACCTGATTGTGCTATGATATCACGAGGATCTTTCTCAGGTTTACTAAGATTAATTGTCATATCTAAAATTCCGTATTTAGTAGTTGACTGCCATTTAATATTCTTGGCAATTCTATCATTTTTTATATAATTATTGTCTTGTGACATCTTATAGAAAAAGTCAGTTGCTTTAACTGGGTTTTCATTGAAAAGGTGGTAAAATGTCTTATTTAAGTCTGATGGAAGTGACGAAAATACGTCCATTAGCTTAGATTCGAATAAATCACGTTGTTTTGTTGAATTTGGAGTAAAAAGTCTATTATTGTATGCAAAGTCTAAAATTAGGTTAAGTATGATAGACAGTTGTTTTACTCTTTTATTATCATTGCTTACATAGTGCTGTTGTTTAACCTTTAGTATATCGGTCACGCGATTATACGAATATTCAAAATCCTCGTTTTGAATCAGTCTTTTTTCAATTGCATAGTTAATTAGATCAATTATATGATTATTTATCATCATTTTTGAACCCCTCCTTGTGCAATTGATGGAATCTCCATGCTGACGAGATAATTTCTTTCACATCTTTATGTTTCTTTATCCATCCTAGTTCTTTTTCTGCTTTTTGACTAGATGCAATAAGTCTTGCAGGATCTCCAGCTCTTCTATCAGATAATATTGCTGGAATTTCATGTTTTGTAACCTCTCTTGCAGCTTCGATCATCTCTAGTACACTGTACCCTTCTCCACTACCTAAATTATAGAAATTACTAGTGTTATTTTTCTCTAAATTCTTCATTGCAAGAATGTGTGCTTCTATCAAATCTTCTATGTGAATATAGTCTCTAATACATGTCCCATCTGGTGTATCATAATCAGCTCCAAAGATACTAATTTTATCTCTTTTTCCAAGAGGAACTTGTAAAATTAATGGAATTAAATGAGTCTCAGGATTATGACTTTCTCCGATTTCTCCAGTGTAATATGCTCCTGCAACATTGAAATATCTTAGTGCAATATACTTAATTCCGTGTGCAATATCTGCCCATTTCATCATTTTTTCCATAGCTAATTTAGTTTCTCCATACGCATTTGTTGGAGTTTCTGTAAATTCTTCAGTTATAGGTGATACATCTTTATCTCCATATACTGCAGCTGTACTACTAAATACTATCCTTTTTACATTAGCTTGATTCATTGCTTCAAGTAAAACCTTTGTCCCATATACATTATTTTCATAATATTTAAGAGGTACTTGCATACTTTCCCCGACTAAGCTAAAGGCTGCAAAGTGAATTACTGAATCTATTTTGTTTTTATTAAGAACCTCTACTACTTTATCTAGTTCTCTTATATCGATGTTATAAAAATTAGCTCTTTTATCTATAGCTTCACTATAACCTGTAGATAAATTATCTATTACTGTAACCTTATATCCTCTTTCAAGTAATATTTTTACTGCATGGCTTCCAATATATCCTGCTCCACCTGTTACTAATACATTCATAATAAATCCTCACTTTCTAACTTTTTTGCTCCATTACTAGTTTTTACTTTATAGAAATCTGCTTTATGTCCAACTTTATTTAAGTAATCTTTTTTTACATTTTTAATTACATCATGCACTATATCTGTTTTTACTAGATTTATCGTACAACCGCCAAACCCAGCCCCTGTCATCCTGCTACCAGCTGCCCCATTTGCTCTAAATGAATCAACTAGAACATCTAATTCTCTACATGAAACTTCATATAAGTCTCTAAGTGAATCATGACTTTCATTCATTAACTTACCAAATGCTATAAAATCACTTGATCTTAATGCCTCTACTGCTTTCACAGTACGATCATTTTCAAATATTGCATGTTTTATTCTATTGTTAATTATTTTGTCATCTATAAGATTACTAATCGATTCATAATCTTTCACCAAAATATCACAAAGATTATTAAATTTGATATTTTCATTTTTCAATATCTCAATTCCTTTATCACATTCTTCTCTACGTTCATTATATTTAGAATCTGATAAACTCCTTTTTTTATTAGTATTAGCTATAACAAGTGTATATTCCCCTAACTCTAGCGGTACAAGCTCATATTCTAAAGTATCAGTATTTAAGTATATTGCTTTATTAACTTCACTCATACCTACTGCGAACTGATCCATTATTCCACAGTTAACTCCTATATACTCATTTTCTACTATTTTAGCTGTTTTTACAATATTAATCATATCAATATCTAAATTATATTCTTCTTTTAGTACAGTCCCAATTAATACCTCTAGTGAAGCACTAGAAGATAGTCCTGCACCGTTTGGTAAATTACCATATATTAAGATGTTTAATCCACTTTTTATACTATATCCCATATCCACAAAGCTCTCAACCATGCCTTTTGCGTAGTTTGCCCAGTTATCTATATTTTTATAACTCATATCTTCTAAAGAAGCTACTCGCTTTCCAAACTTTTTAAAATTTGATGAAAGAAAATGAAATTCATTATCTTCTCTTTTAGTTACAAATGCGTATGTGCCTAAATTTATTGCAGTAGGGAAAACATTCCCTCCATGATAATCTATATGTTCACCAATTAAATTTACTCTTCCTGGTGAAAAATATTTATTTATTTCTTTAGTACCTAGAAAATCTAAATTACTATCTATTATATCTTGAATTTTCATTATATTCTCCTTAGTAAAATTTTACTTTAAAGTTGCTCTATTTACTATTTTAGTTGGAATAACTTTCTTAATCGGAATGATTCTTCCATCAATTTTTTCAAGTACAGAATTTAGTGCTTGTTCGCCCATAAATTCTGTGTATACATGTACCGTTGATAATGGCGGATAAGTATATTTAGATGTATGATTATTATTAAATCCAAATAACCCTATCTCTTCAGGCACTTTTAGTCCTTTTTCATGTATAGCTCTTAGTGCTCCTATTGCGATTGCATCATTAGCACAAAAGTATACTTCAGCTCTTGTTTTAGCTTTTAATGCTTCTTTCATTAATTTATATCCAGATTCACTTGAGAATTTACCAACATGAATAAATTTAGTATTTATTAAGCCTTTTTGATATAGATAGTCTCTAAATACAAGTTCACGTTTTTCTCCTAGTTTTACACTACTACTTACATGTTCTATACCGCCAATATATCCAATGCGTTTGTAACCTTTTTTTATAATTATTTGTAATACATCTCTAACTGCTGTGTTAAAGTCAATAACAACACTATCGAATACATCCTCATTAGGACTAGAATCAACAAATACAATATTATTAGTTACTGATTCAAAAGAACTGATTTGAGTTCTAGAGAATTTACCAATACATATCATTCCATTCACTCCAGCAATGGTGTTTAAATCGTACTCTCCATTATCTTTGTAGATAAGAACGGTATTTATGTTAGATTTGATAGAAACCTGCTCTATACCTCTTCTAATCTGCATGTAATAAGGATCATCAATTTCTTCGTGTATATTGTACCAATGCACAATGGCAATGGTCAACTTATTACTTGATTTAAGTCTTACTCTATTACGAGGAGTTTTGTAGTCCATTTTTATAGCAGTACTAATTATCTTTTTCCTGATGTCTTCACTCACACTTAAAGAAGTATCATTGTTTAAAACTCTAGATACAGTTGTTATTGAAACATCAATTTTTTTAGCTATTTCTTTTAAAGTTGCCATAGTTTCACCTCAATTAAAAATCTTCAGTAAAATTATACCATAATTTTACTGAAGATTAAAGGTTTTACCTGAAATTAGATAAATCTATTTTTAACTTATTGTTTACAACTTTTTTGAATCCTTCGAATATCTCATATGTAACTTTAGCATCTTCTAATGCATTATGAGCTTGAGGATTCTCAATATTTGAATAGGTTTTGTAGGCATTAAACAATCCTAAATCATTCTTAAGATTAAAGAAGTTCTTATGAAGTTTTAAAAGATTAATATATCTAGTCCTATTTTTCAATGTTGGAACATTATTTACTCTATATGAATCTCTTAATGCCAAAAAGTCATTCCTACCCCATACAATGATTGCAGGCTTGTGCGCTTTTACTACCGCACTAAAGTGATTATAGAATTCTTTGAATTCTATTCCATTATTAATTTCTTCTTGGGTGATTTTTAAGAATTTTAGTGTTCTTTTTGTAAGTTTAGGATGAATCGTTGGTCTTATAAGTTCATTATACTCTTCTATTATATTATTATTCTCATCAACTAGGTAAAATCCAACTTGGATTATTTCTTGAATAAAAGACTTATCTACGTTATAAGGATGCATTGACATTTCTAAATCTAGAAACATTTTGCATTTTAGACTATTAATAAGATCTTTAGTACCTTTCTTAATATTCTTGATATCGTAGTATACTATATTCTTACGGTATCTTATTGCCATTACCTTAATTATATAGTCTACAGTGTATACTTTTGTCTTTTTGTAGATTCTAGGTTCTTCTTCTATAACAAATTGGATAAATCTTGATATTTCCAAGTATTTACCAATTCTATTTAATAGTGATCTTTGTAAGTAAAAGAAAGTTTGTCGATCTTTTACTTTTAATCCTATTATTCGTTCTTCTTCATTTATGTAGAATATTCTTCCACTTATTATTGTTTTCATGTAATCACCTATCATATTATATCATAGTTTTAGTTTTCTTTTAGTTTTTCGATTAAATTTAATGCTATTTTCTCATTTATACCTAAAGAAGTTAGTTCTTTTATAGATGCAAACTTAATTAGATTCACTGATTTATATTTTTTAAGTAGTTTTTCTTTTGTTTTTGGACCAATTCCTTCTATTTCATCTAGTATTGAATTGAAAATACCTTTACCTCTGATTTGTCTATGATAATTTATAGCAAATCTGTGTGCTTCATCTTGTATTCTAGTAATTAGATGAAATACATCACTTTTCTTATCAATTTCTATCTTATCTAAGTTACCATTTAAGATATGATTTGTACTGTGGTTATTGTCTTTTACAATTCCAGCAATAGGAATATTTAAATCTAGTGAATCTAGTATCTCTTTTGCTGCATTTATTTGTTGAATTCCTCCGTCTACTAGTAATAAGTCTGGTTTTCTAAGATTTTCCATAAGTACTTTGTAATATCTTCTATATATAACTTCTTTCATTGTATGATAATCTGAAGCTTTATTATCTAATGATTTAATTCTAAATTTTCTATAATCCTTTTTAGAAGGCTTTCCATTAATAAATACTACCATACTACTTACAGCATCTGTACCAAATAGATTTGAGTTATCAAATGCTTCTATTACATAAGGAGTTGGAAGATCTAATAGATTACCAAGCTTATCGATACTATTAATTGTTCTATCTAACTCTCTTTTTACTATTTCAGTCTTCTGAATTAATGACTCTTTTGCGTTTATTATGGCCAATTTAAGAAGTTTTTCTTTATCTCCTTTTTGTGGTTTAACTATTTTTGTGTTTAAGTATTTAGATAATGTCTCTGAATCAAGTTCAAATGGTACAAATATCTCTTTTGGTACTATGTTTTTTTCATAAAATTGTGCGATAAAATCTTCAACAGATTTTAATGGTTCTGAATAGTATTCAAAAAGCTCTTGATGCCTCGCAGATATTTTTCCATTTCTAATAAAGAATATCTCCATAGATAGTAAATACTCATTATAATAGTAACCTATAATATCTCTATCCTTTAGATCACTTAAGTTAATCTTTTGTTTATTAGTTGTTGTTTTAATACTATCTATAACCTTTTTGTACTCTGAAGCTTTTTCGTATTCCATTAAATCACTTGCTATATGCATCTTTTCTTCAATACTTTTTATAACATCTTTTGTATCACCTTTTAAAAACTTTTTAATACTTTTTATAATTTGCTCGTAATCATCAATAGTTACTTGTTTAATACATGGGGCTAAACATTGGCCCATATGATAGTATAAACAAGCTTCTTTTGGCAATCTAATACACTTTCTAAGTGGATATATATTATTAAGAAGTTTAACTGTTTCCCTGGCAGCTCTTACGTTCGGGTAAGGGCCAAACAGCACTCTAGACTTCTTAGTGATATTTCTTGTTACTATTAATTTAGGATGTTTTTCTGTAGTTACTTCAATGTATGGATATGTTTTATCATCAGTAAGCATAATATTATATCGAGGGTTGAATTTCTTAATTAAATTCAATTCTAATAGCAATGCATCTAGCTCACTATGAGTAATTATATATTCAATATCATTTATATTCATAACAAGTCTACTGGTTTTAGCATTATGACTACCTGTAAAATAAGAAGCAACACGCTTCTTTAGATTTTTAGCTTTACCAACATATATGATAACACCATCTTTGTTTTTAAATTGATATGATCCAGGAAGTTCTGGGATAGTTGCTATTTTTTCTTTAAACAATATAATCACCTTCTAAGCTAGATCTGATTTATCTCCAAACAATGCAATATATACACTTTTAAATGTAACTAAATAAATATTCACTAATTCGGAAGCAGTTTCTTCTTTACCAGTTTTAATCCATCTTGATAGTAATGTCCATGCAGAAGATGCTACTATTTCCATAGTATATTTTTCTGATTTTTCATTAGGTTTAACAATTTTATAAAACTTATCTCTTTGCATGTTAATTATATCTAAAATACCTTGAACCATCAAGTATTCTAGATTAGTTTTTATAACTGTTGAAATTAATTTTTCTTCTTCATCTACACTGTTAAAAAAGTTCTGAATTAGAAAGATTTCATCTTCATGGTCAAGCTGTTTATAGCGATTTACTATATCTACATAAAAGAACTCGAAGAACATCTTGACTTTTAACTTAATAATATCATCTTTCGTACTGAAATTACGGTAAAATGTTGCTCTAGATATACCTGCTTTAGTGATAATATCAGTTATTTTTATCTTATCGTATTCATTGTTTTCTAGAAGTTTGTATAGAGCTTCAAATGTCCACTCTCTTGTATACTTAATTCTCATGTCTAGTTTCTCAATACTGAACATAATGTACCTCCTTGTATCATATGATTTTTATTTATTGTGTTCTCTTTCTATATATTATAACATACAAGTGTAAACGATACAAATGTATGTTATTGATATCTATGTATTGAAAGGTGATGATTGTATGAAAATGCTTATTGATTTGATTTTTAGTAGAAGAAAGCTAGTTATCCTACTCTTTTCTATGTTCTTGCTTCATGGAATATACAGTTATATAGTAATACCTAAACAAGAAATGCCAACTATTGATACTCCTTATATGGTATTAGTAGTTACAGCGCCTAGTTTAAGTGCTAACGACATGAATGAAACTGTTGTTGATGATATTGAAAAAGTTATTTTGACTTACGCAGACGTAGATAATGTACGTAGTACTGTCTATGATAATTATGCAGTAATCATTTCTGTATATAATTTTAGTGCTGAAGATCCAGATAAGTTAAGTTATGATATTTTTACTAAAATTAGTAATCTTTCACTTAATGATAGTGTAACTGATATTTCTTATTCTTCTAACTTTGATGATCCACATATTATATTTTCTGTTCATTCTAACTCAATGACTGATGAGGAACTGATTAGTTACAGTGAAGAATTTAAAAACGACTTAATGCTACTAGATGAAATACAGACTGTTCAGATTGATAGTGTATTTCAAAATGAAGTAGTAATAGTTCTAGATTCAGAGAAGATTGGATTGTACGGTATAGATATTTATGAAGTGTATCAAATACTATATGCTAACTCTTTAAATTTGCCCCTTGGGGGCATAAGTACAGCATATGGAATTATAAGTATAAATGGTACTATTGAGATTGATGATATTAGTAGTTTAGAGAACATGATTATCATACCTGAAATACCATCGATTACTGAAACAATTTACTTAAAAGATATTGCATCTATCTCACTTGAAAATACTAGTGAAAAGATATATAAATTCAATGATGAAAAATCTGTATTTCTTAGTTTATATTTTAAAGAAGATGTAGATTTTACAAAAATGGGTGATGAAGTTACGGCTCTAAAAGGTAACTTTTTAGAAGAAAATAGTAATTTAGACCTCTCTATAGATGATATGCTGTTTTTACCTGATTATGTCAATCAACAGATTAACAATGTTTTTCATAGTCTTTTAATCTGTATTTTAGTAGTAATGATTATTGTATTTATAGGTATAGGATTTAGAAATAGTATCCTAATTATTTTAACAATTCCTCTTATAATATTCGCTACAATATCAGTGCTATATATCTTTGGTTTTGAGTTGCATAAACTTACTATTGTTGGACTCATTGTTGCAATAGGAATACTGGTAGATAATTCTATTGTTATTACTGAAGGAATTAAGCGTCACCTAGATCAAGGACTGGATAGATTAACAAGTGCTAAAAAAGCAATTTATGATAATTCTATTCCTGTTTTGAGCTCTACATTGACAACAATAGCTGCATTTATAGTATTAGTATTATTACCTGGTTTTCTAGGTGAAATAGTATCTAGCATGCCTCTAACTGTAATAATAGCTATTTCACTCAGTTATATAGTAAGTATGATTCTAAGTCCTGTACTTGCAACATTGTTCCTAAAGAGGTCTAAAAGTATAAAGAGCAAAAAGAAAAGTATACATGAAAAGAATATAAAATCAATGATCAGCTTTACAATTAGATTTCCATTAGTCTGGATTTTCGTTAGTATTATACTTCTGGTTTCAAGTGTATATTTTGCATTTAGTAATCAACAAATTGATTTATATCCTAATGATGAAAGAGGAGTTTTGTACATAGATATTGAAAATAACATTTTAGGTAATTTAGAATCAACTAATGAATTAAGCACTGAAATAATAGACACTTTTAGAGATAATCCTGATGTAATAAACTATTCTACTAGCATTGGTGGAAACTTACCAAGCTTCCATTTTAGTGCTAAACTAATAAATGAAAGAAAACATGTTTCAAGAATCTATATAAACTTAGATTTAAATGAAAAAGATCTTCTAATTTACCAAAAAGAATTAGAAGAAATACTTAGTTCCATTGAAGGTGCAAGAATTACTGTTAATAATATAGAATTAAGCCCTCCACTAGCACCTTTAATAGTATCTTTAAAAGGTGATAACTTAGATCAGTTAGACTTGGCTAGCGATAAGATATTTGAAGATATAAAAAAATTAGATAGTGTTAAGAGCTATACTGAAACTACTAATATTGAATCATTGAAGTATAACATTGTGTATGATCTTGAGAATATTAGTAATAAGTTTTTGACCAAAGCAGAGATAGATCAAATCATTGCAATGAATCTAAATGGACTTGATTTAAATGCGTTTATTTATAATAATGAAACAATTAACATAAGTATCAATAGTGATATTGAAATAGTAGAAGATATTTTAGATTTAGAAATTTATAGCAAAACTTTGGACACTGTTTTTACACTAGATGAATTTATAAATATTGAAAGCGACATCGGATATAGTGTAATAAATAAAATAGATAATACTGGAACAAATTACATTGAATTATATTATTCTGAAACTTCAAGCTTAGCAAAATTAGAAAATGATGTTGAGACAATTATTGGTAATTACTCTCTTGGAAAAATCGAAGTTGAATATGACGGTGAAAATAAAATGTTCGAAGAGATTAGTGGCGACTTAATTACTGCAAGTTTTATCGCTTTAATCTTAATTTATATAATTATGTTCATACAATTTAATAATTTTGTTAAACCATTGATAGTTTATTTGACCATTCCACTTAGTTTCACTGGTAGTTTTATGGCATTAATCGTCTTTAACTGTCCAATTACAGCAACTAGTCTAATAGGTATGGTCAGTCTCATAGGAGTTACTGTAAATACGGGTATTTTACTTGTTGAGTACATCAGTAGAAATCATGAAAATGGCAGTGATGTTAGGCAAGCATGTGTTGATGCAGTGTATATGAGATTTAGACCAATTATACTTACAAGTTTAACTACAATTTTCGGATTAATTCCATTACTTTTAACTGGTGGAAATTTCTTTAGACCATTAGCAATAACATTTATGGGTGGTATGATTACTAGTACGATATTAACGATATTTCTTATACCAAGTGTGTACTATTTAATATATAATAAGCCAAATAAAAAGAAGATTAGTGAGTAATCACTAGTCTTCTTTTTTCATATCTTTCATTACTTCTTTTAGGCCTCTATCAATTTTATTAGCATAGTCAAGTGTTCCATCATACTTAAAATGTAATTGAGGTGTCTTTCTCATATTGATTCTTCTTGCTAAATTTGATCTAATGAAAGCCTTTGACCTATCTAAAGCTTTCCTAGTAGCTTCTTTTTTGTTATCTCCACCAAGTATTGTATAGAATATAGTTAAATGACTATAGTCTCCTGCAAGTCTAACCTCAGTTAAAGTAATAAACCCTATAGATGTATCTTTAACTTCAGTTCTAATTATGTCAGCTAGAGTACGTTGAATTGTGGATTCTAATCTTTTTAGTTTTGACATTATCTTTTAATTTCTCTCTCAACTGACGCTTCGAAAACGTCACCTTCTTTGATATCATTAAATTTTTCAATCATTATTCCACATTCAAATCCTTCTCTAACTTCTTTAACATCATCTTTAAATCGTTTTAATGATGCCATTTTACCTTCATAAACCACAATACCTTCACGTAAAATTCTAACTAAAGAATTTCTCTCTATTGTACCATTAGTAACGTATGATCCAGCAATTGTTCCTACTTTAGAAATTTTGAATGTTTCACGAACTACTGCTTGTCCTGTTACTACTTCTTCAAATTCTGGGTCTAACATTCCTGTTAGTGCTAATTCAATTTCTTCTAATGCTTTATAGATAATATTATAAAGTCTTATCTCAATTCCTTTTTCTTTTGCAATATCTCTAACACTTGCCATTGGTCTAACATTGAATCCAATGATTAATCCGTTTGACGCTAATGCTAAAGTTACATCAGTTTCAGTAATTGTTCCAACACTTGCTCTAATTATATCTATTTTTGCACCTTCAATATCAATTTTTTCAATTGAAGCTTTTAATGCTTCGATTGAACCATGAGTATCACCTTTTATGATTAATCTTAATTCTTTAAGGTCACCTTCATTAATTTGATTAAAGAGATCTTCAAAAGAAACAGCTTTTCCAACTCCTCTTTCTTCTCTCCATGTTCTATGTGCTCTTTCTTCAGCAATTAATCTTGCTTTTCTTTCGTCAGTAAAGACCATAAATGAATCTCCAGCTTGTGGCACGTCATTTAGTCCTGTTACTTCTGCAGCCTTACTAGGCCCTGCAATATCAATTCTAGTATTTGAATCATCAACCATTGCTCTTACTTTACCAAATGTATCACCAGCAACTAATATGTCTCCAACTTTTAAAGTTCCGTTTGCAACAAGTAATGTAGCAACAGGTCCTTTTCCTTTATCTAATTTAGATTCAATTACATTTCCTGAAGCTAATCTGTTTGGATTTGCTTTGTATTCATTCATCTCAGCAGTTAATTGTATCATTTCAAGTAAATTGTCTACACCTTCTCCTTTTAAAGCAGAAAGTTCACAGAATATAGTTTGTCCTCCCCATTCTTCAGGAACAAGATCAAAAGCAGAAAGTTCTTGTTTTACTTTATCTGGGTTTGCACCTACTAAATCAATTTTATTAACTGCAACTATAATTGGAACTCCTGCAGCATTTGCATGATCTATTGCTTCTCTAGTTTGTGGCATTACTCCATCATCAGCAGCTACTACTAAAATAGTAATATCTGTAACTTGTGCTCCACGTGCTCTCATCTCTGTAAAAGCAGCATGACCAGGTGTATCAATAAACGTTATTAATTTACCGTTTTTCTTTACTTGGTATGCACCAATATGTTGAGTTATACCTCCAGCTTCACCTTCAGTTACTCTTGAATTTCTAATAGTATCAAGTAAAGTAGTCTTACCATGGTCAACATGTCCCATTATTGTAACAACAGGTGGTCTTTCTACTAAGTCATCTTCTTCATCTTTAATTTCGATTTCCTCAAATCTTGTTAAATCAGTCATAATTTCGTTTTCCATATCAAACCCAAATTCTATAGCTAATAATTCAACTGTTTCACGATCAACAGTTTGTGTTTGAGCAGCCATAATACCTAGACCCATTAATTTCTTGATAATTGTTGTTGGTGTTACTTTTAATCCATCAGCAATATCAGCAACAGTCATATCAGGTGCGTAGTATAATACTCCTTCACCTTTATCTTGAGTTACTTGAGGAATGTTTGTTACTCTTGTATCTTGCTTTTTAGTTTTTTTGATGTTCTTTTTTGCCATCAAAAATCACCTCTTTCTTTAGGAATTCATGTATTCTTTAAATTTATCTATAAATCCCTTATCTGTAACTAATATAACCTTACGGTTCTCTTTACCAATGGCTTTTGAGAGTTCATCGGTAGTAAATGTATTTATAACTAGAGCTCCGTACGTATCAGTTTTGTTTATTATTTTACCTGAAATATTCTTTCCAGCATCACTTGCTAAGAACACTAAATTATGTGGTCCCTTAGGAAGTGCTTTTAATACAAATTCTTCTCCTAGTGTTATCATTCTTGCTCTTGCAGCAAGACCTAGAAGGTTTAATGTTTTATTCATCTTTAAATAGTCCTAATAATTGTTCGTAAATTTCTTCAGGTATTTTAATAGCTAGGTGTCTATCTAATTTTTTTGTTTTAATTGCTTTTTCAATAACTTTTAAATCACGTTTAAGATATGCTCCACGTCCATTTAACTTTCCAGTTATATCAACATTTACAATACCTTCTTTATTTTTAACAACTCTAATCAATTCTTTTTTTGGAAGTTGCTCATTAGATATAATACATTTTCTTAGTGGAACTTTGTGGTTATGCATTATCTAACCTTCTGTATCTAATACCATCTTCTTTAGCTTGAGTAATAGATTTAATTTCTATTTTCCATCCACTTGATTGAGCTGCAAGTTTTGCATTTTGTCCTTTAATACCTATTGCACTTGTTAAATCTTTATCTTTAACAATAACTAAACCTTGTTTTTTCTTTTTATCAGGGTTTATCGCAATTATTTTAGCTGGCTCTAAAGCGTTTTGAATTAATATCATTGGATCTTTACTCCATTCGTAGATATCAATTTTTTCACCTTGTAAAGCTTCTAAAACTTCTAAGATACGAGAACCTTTATATCCTACAACACTACCTACAGGATCTACATTAGAATCATGTGAATAAACAGCAACTTTACATCTGTCTCCAGCATCTCTTGCAATTCCCATTATTTCAACAGTACCATCATGAATCTCAGGACATACTTGTTCAATTAATCTCTTAACTAAGTTTTTATCAGTTCTTGATACAAACACTTTTGGTCCCTTAGTAGTCATTTCTACTTTAGTAATATAAACTTTTAATCTTGAACCAACACTTGCATCATCACTTCTTAATAACTCTTTTCTAGGTAAACTAGTTTCTAAGTTTTGACCTAAATCTAAAGTAACAAAATCTCTATTCAGAGAAACGATTTCAGTATTAATCATTTCGTTTTCTTTTTCCTTAAAGATTTCGAATGCTCTTTCTCTTTCTAATTGCTTTAATCCTTGAGTAAGAATTTGTTTTGCACTTGAAGCTGCAATTCTACCAAAGTCTTTAAGTTTCTCTTTAACAGTTATTGTATTACCAATCTTAGCACTTTTTCTTCTTAGTTTTGCATCAGCTAAACTCATTTCACCAGGATTAACTGCTTCTTCAACTACGATATAATCCGCAACTAATTGAATTTCATTTTTATCTTCATTAAAAGAAATTCTTGCGTTTTCTGAAGTATTATGAACTTTTTTATATGCATTTAAAAGTCCTCTACCCATTATTTCTAAAATCTTTTCTTTTTCTAATCCTCTTTCAATAGCTATTAATTCTAAAGCTTTAAAGAAATCTTTACTAATCATTTTATTATCCTCCTAAAAGATGATAGTTAGTCTTATATAACTAACATCAATATAATTAACTTTTGTAGTTCTTTTATTTTTTTGTAATACTTCTAAGAATCCATCTTTAAAGGATTTAAGTTTACCTTCAAATTTTTGATCCATAGTTTCGATATATACATTTTTACCAATAGCTCTTTCAATTTCTTCACTGTTTCTTAATTCTCTTTCAGCTCCAGAACTTGCAACTTCTAAATTATAAGCTTCATTGAATGGATCATTAATATCAAGTTCTTCACTTAATGTTTTTGAAACTATAACACAGTCATCAATATCAATAAAAGTATCATTTTCAATTAATATTTCAAGAACATAATCGTTTCCTCTTTTTTCATAAATAACATCATATAAATAGTATCCTAAATCTTCAACTATCTTTTTAAATTTTTCTTTTAGTTTTTCCATGGTTTACTCCTTTAATCAAAATAAAGAGCGGGTTTCGACCCACTCTCTAACTCATATGCAATGATAGTTTATCATAATATAATATATAAATCAAGTATCTTATATCTAATATTAAGTATTACTATTAATATGATGCATTATTATACTTCCAGCTACTCCAACATTTAGACTTTCAACTTCACTTATTTTAATAGTGACGTTTTTATTAGTGTTCTTTAAAACATCTAAAGATAGCCCGTTACCTTCATTACCTAAAATAAGAACTACTCTATCTAAGGCTCTAATTGATTCTAATGGTTCTCCTTTTAATGATGTTCCTATATACGTATAATCACGATATAAATTCATAAAATCTAACGTACCCATTTCAATAAAATTAAGTTTAAACATTGCTCCTTGTGTGCTTCTAATTACTTTGTCATTATAGATATCCACAGTATTATCTAAGATGATAGTTTTAAAGTCAAAAGCAAGTGCACTTCTTAGTAATGTTCCTAAATTACCAGGGTCTTGAATTCCTTCTAAAATAAGAACTCTATCATTTATTTTTTCTCTTTTTAACTTCTCACAAACACAGATTACTTTTTGTGGATTATTAGTTTTAGCAAGTTTTTCAAGTACTGATTGTGATACATGAATAACATTGTGACCTTGAATAATATCATCAGTTGTAAAGATAGTTTTAATAACATCCATCTTTAAAGCTTCTTCATATAAATGATATCCTTCTATTAGAAAAAGACTAGTTTCATCTCGATGTTTCTTTTGATGAAGTTTTGCCATATCTTTTATTAACTGATTATTAACACTTGTAATTTCCATATATATCACCTCCATTAATTATTATACATTATTTCTTAAAAAAAGAGTCAAATTAATGACTCTTTTAGTTTATTGTTTCTCCGTCCCAACCTTCAATACCAAATTCTAAGTTGTAAACTTCAGTAAATCCTATCTCTAAAAAGATATTAGAAGCGTCTACACTCCTATTTCCACTATTACACATAATAACTACAGGCATAGTAGTATCAATCCCGTCTAATAAAGAATAATCCTCTTCAAAGATATAGAAATCATAGTTTAAATTAAAACCAGGAAGTCTTTCATTATAAAACTCTCCACTAGTTCTAACATCAATAAATAGATACTCAGTATCACTAGCAAGCATTTCTACTAACTCTTCATTTGATATATCAGTGAATCCTTGTTCAGCACAAGCTGATAAAGTAAAAACTAAAAGTAAAGCTGCGACAATTAATAATATTTTTCTCATTTATTTCACCTCTAAGTAATTATAGAAGAAATCTATTTTAATTTCAAAAGATATGTTTTATTACTTTGTTAATTCTAAGAATAAGTTAATATCTTCTTCAATTACTTTTAATGAAGTAGTCCAAAAATCTTTCTTAGTAATATCAATATCAGCAAGTAATGCAACATCTTCAACACTCATCTTACCTGTAGCTTTTAATAATTCATCATATTTAGGAGTAAAAGATTCACCTTCTGCTTGATAAAGACCATAAAGACCTTTAGCAAATAAAAGTCCAAAAGCGTACGGCCAGTTATAGAAACTAAGTCCTCCACTATAGTAATGAGGTTTCCAAAGCCACATATAAGGATGTAGATATTCAGGATCTAATCCCTCACCATATGCTTCTTTTTGAGCCGTCAACATTAAATCTTTTAATCTATTTTCATCTAAGAAATCACCTTTTTGAGCCTCAAATACACTAGACTCAAAAATGTATCTAGATAAAATATCAACTACAACTGCGGTAGATCCTTGAAGACTATTTTCAAGTAGATATATCTTTTCTTCTTTGACAGCGTCTTTTAAAGCAGCCTTTAACACTATTGTTTCACAGAACGTAGAAGCTGTCTCAGCAACAGGCATTGTGTATTCTGCGTTAAGAATAGTTTCACTAAAGATGTTATCTCCGTGATATGCATGTCCAAGTTCATGAGCCATAGTTACTACATCACCAAATGAACCATTAAAGTTTAATAAAACTCTTGATTCACTTAAAGGATTAATGTTTGCGCAGAATGCTCCACCAACTTTTCCTTTATAAGGTAAATAGTCTATCCAGTTTCCATCAATTGCTCTTTGAGCTAAATCTTTTAAGTGAGGACTAAAAGTTCCAAAGTTCTTTAAGATGTATTCCTGAGCTTCAGGAATAGTAAACTCTTTAGCACTACTTCCCATAGGAGCATACAAGTCATACCAAGGTAATCCGTTTTTATGTCCTAATACTTCACTTTTTCTTTTTAAGTATTTTCTAAAGACTGGTAAAAAGTCTTTCATTGAATCAATCATAGCTTTTAAAGATTTTTCTTCCATACGTGAATAAATTAATGCTTGATCAAGCGCAGACTTATATCCACGTTTTTCAGTCATAGTATTTACTTCACCTTTGATACCATTCATAGCGAATGCTACAGACTTATCAATTTTAGGATAAGCAGCAAGTTCTGCAAGATATGCATTTTTTCTAACTTCAGGATCACTATCCTCAGCTTTACCTAAAATCTCAGGTAAAGTAAAAACTTTACCATCGTATTCAACTTCTAAAGTTGAAGTTAAAACACCTTGAAGTCTACTCCACATTGAAGATCCTGTTTGATTTAATTTTGATAATAATCCTTCAGTATCTTCATCTAGTTTATACTTACTTGATTTAATAATTTCTTTAATATAATATGCATGTTCAGTTAAGAATTTAGAGCTGTTTACAAGTACATCAATATCGTCTAAAGAGCTCAAAAACTTAGTGAATAAAATATTTGTAATAGTAAATTCTGTAAATTTATTATGAAGTATAACGCTGTATTTAGCGCTTTCTTGGTCTGTAGTGTTTGTAGCTTGCTTTAAACTTACAAATGAATATACTTTTCCAATGTGATTTTGTATTTCTATCTCTAATTTTAAGAATTCCTCAACAATAACACTTGCTTCTTCATCGCTCAAAAATCTATTTTGAAAACTGTTAGCTTGTTTAATATAATCATCAATCTTTAAGACATCATTTTGAAACTCTTTTGATTCGTATGAATCGTAAAATTTACTTAAATCCCAGTTTACCATTGTTTCACCTCTTTATTAGTATTGTATACATGACTCTTCATTCCAATAAATCTAATTCCTGTTTCTTCAATAAATTCTTTGAAGGTACAATCTGGATATTCGATAATATAGTTCAAGTATATTAATCTATTTTTTAAATCTTGTTCAATAATTTTTTGATCTTCCATAATCATTCCATGTGTAGGTATTATTGTTTTACCTTTATATTGATTGTATATCTTTAAAATAGATAAAACATGGTTATCAACTATTTGATCTGCACAAAATGGAATTAAAGCTTTCCCATCATGTGAAAATACCATATCATCTCCAACATACATAAATTTGTTATCAATTGTTATTAAGATACCATCTTTTGAATGTCCTACATTCTTTTCCATCTTTATTATATGTCCACCAAAAATCAATGTCTTTTCCTCAACAATTACATTGTTTGGAAGTATGTGGTCAAATATATCATTAAACTTTTCTAGGGAATGTTTAGCGAAAATACTACCATATATTTCAACATCTGATAAATATTTTAAACCACCGATATGGTCAGGATGGAAATGACTGACCACTACGTGAGTAACATTTAGTCCTCTTCTATCCAAATCTTCTTTTAATTCAAGAAAATTCTCTTCATACCCAGTATCAATGAGTAAAGCTTCATTCCCATTTTCTATAACAACAGTATTAAGACCTACAAAATGTCCTAAAGCTTTTTCAAATCTATATAAGTAAATATCTTTATCAATTTTTATTCTTTCCATTATAATACCTCACCAACAACTAAGCCTTTCATTGTAATATCAAGATGTTCTTTATGAGTTACTATTATAGATTTTGTATCTTCTACAGCTTCAGCAAGTAATTCATTAAAGTCAAATTTTGATTCATATTCTACCGCTCTATGTAGCCTTGGAGCTGTTGCTGGTTTCTTAGGAACATATACAGTACAACAATCTTCAAATGGCTTAATAGATGTTTTAAAACAATCTATATTTTTAGAAATCTTTATAATATCTAATTTATCATATGTAGATAACGGTCTAATAATTGGAATTCTAGAAACTTCAGTAATCACTTTCATACTTTGCAAAGTTTGAGAAGCAACTTGTCCAACACTTTCTCCATTAAGTAAAACTAAACAATTATTTTCATTTGCAATACTTTCGGCAATTCTATACATCATTCTTCTCATAATTGTAATGTTGTATGATTCAGGAATGTAATCTAGTAAAGCAGTATGTATTTTTTGAAAAGGTACCATGTGTAATTTAATTTTAGAATTTGGCGCAAACACGCTAAGTTTCTCAGTTAGATCAATTACTTTTTGTGCCGATTCAATAGAAGTTAGAGGCGTTGATTCAAAATGAATAGCCTCTATTTGTATACCTTGCTTCATCGCAAGGAATCCAGCGACCGGAGAATCAATCCCTCCAGACAACATTAACAGCCCTTTACCAGCTACACCAACAGGAAAACCACCCATTCCTTTTATCTTAGAAATGTACACAAAAGCAGCGTCTAAACGTACCTCTACAGTAAGCGTAACTTCAGGATTATGTACGTCAACTATCAAATTATCAGTGTTTTTAAGTACATATCCCGCAACTTTTTGAGTCATTTCAGGACTCTTTATCGGATAATTTTTATCACTTCTTTTACTCTCAACTTTGAAAGTAACTTTTCTTCCTTTAATCTCAGATTTAATTAAATTCAAAGCATTCTCAAAAATACTTTCAACATCTCTTTCAGATTTTGAAACTAAACTATAACTTGATAGTCCAGAAACTTTATTTAAACCTTCGATAACTTCATTATAATCTTCACCATTTAGAACTAAATATAAACGATCATGATTTTTTTCTATTTTTACTTTTGGATTATTCACTTTCTCTTTGATAAGATTATTAACTCTTTCAATAAAAACTCTTTTATTTTTACCTTTTAAAGTTAAATCACCATACCTTACTAAAATTCTATCGTACATTAATACCAACTCCTTATAAAATCATACATATTTTACCATAATTAGTTGCATTTTTGAATGTTTTTACATAAAATGTTCTTAGGTGATAATTATGTTTGTTAATATTGAAAAGAGCTTAGACAAAACAGAGAATTATGAGATACTATTATCAAATCTAGATTACTATATTATTAAAGGTGATAACTTAATCACAAACCTATCTAATTTAAGTGCATACTTAAATTATTTTCTTGATGATATCAACTGGGTTGGATTCTATTTATACGATGGAGATAAACTATACTTAGGACCATTCCAAGGACTACCTGCGTGTACTTTAATAGCGCTTGGCAACGGTGTTTGTGGTACAAGTGCTTCAACTAAGGAAACAATAGTTGTAAAAGATGTTCATCAGTTTGAAAATCATATTGGATGCGACAGTGCATCTAATAGTGAAATAGTAATTCCTATCATAAAAAATAATGAACTTATTGGAGTTTTAGATATCGATAGTCCATCATTTTCACGCTTCAATAAAATCGATAAATTGTACTTAGAGAAAGTTATTTCTAAATTAGTTGACAAACTATAAGACTTTCTATATAATAATTATTGCGCATGTGTAATAAAGGCAGCTAAATAATGAAACAAGTTAACTGCTGAATGTTCCTACGGGTTTACTAGTAGTCTCCGCTGACGAGGTGAAAACATTAAAACATTCTGATTAAATGATCGTTGTTACTCTTAGACGCAAATTATAAGGAGGAATACATTATGTCAAGATACACAGGACCAAGTTGGAAGATTGCAAGACGTTTAAAGTACTCAATCTCTGAAACTGGTAAAGAATTATCAAGACGTCCATACGCTCCAGGGCAACATGGACAAAGAAGAACAAAAGTAAGTGAATTTGGAGTTCAACTTCAAGAAAAACAAAAAGTAAGATTTACTTACGGTGTTAACGAAAAGCAATTCAAAAAAACATTTAACGAAGCGAAAAAAATGGCTGGTAAACAAGGTGAAAACTTCTTAACTCTTTTAGAGTCAAGATTAGATAACTTAGTATACAGAGCTGGATTTGCTAGTACTCGCCGTCAAGCGAGACAATTAGTAAATCACGGGCACGTGCTTGTGGAGGGAAAAAGAGTTGATATCCCATCATATAGAGCAGTTCCAGGACAAACTTTCTCATTAAGTGAAAAAGCGAAAAAATTCAGTATTGTTTTAGACAGTTTAGAAGCTAAAGTTGTTAGACCTGAATTTGTAAGCTTTGATGAAAAGAAATTCGAAGTTACGTATATTAGATTCCCTGAGCGTCAAGAAATCTTAAATGATATCAAAGAGAACCTAATCGTAGAATTCTATAACAGATAATTCTTAAAAGTCATTCATTGAATGGCTTTTTTTAATACAATTTTTCAAATAAAAAAGACTAGAAAAATATACTAGTCTCAAAATTTCTACAAAGTATTGTTAAACGCAAATATAAAGATTGTTATAAAAAATATAATAAGTATTAAAATATCAATAATAAAAATGATTTTCATATTTAACCTAGCAAATACACTCTTTGGTTCAAGCATAGCTCTAAAAGATACAATATTCACACTTACAGTCATCATTACTAAAATAAAGAACACTGATGAATAAGCAGTAAATACTAAACTAAAATCTTCAGATGGTTCAGTCATAGACATTAACATTACTATAGTATAACCTAGAATTGCCCACGGAGAATACATTTGAAAAAACAATCTTTCATATTTACCTAAAATTGATTTTCTAGAATACAGAAACCCTATATAAATATATATTATTACTGATCCAAATACATTAAAGAATATAGATCCAAACATGAAATATTCAAATATTTCTTGAAGATATTCATTTATAAACTGTCCTCTAAATCCTGTAGTATAAAAAATAAATACATAACTAAGAGCTGTGAATAAAAGCGTTAATATAATTCTTTTCATAACTTATCCCTCCATATTAAAAATTCATACAATACTACCATTATACAGTATTTTATTAGTTTTAAATAAAAAAGTTGATTTCATTTGAAATCAACTTTTATTGTTATATTACTTTTTAACTCCAGCATTTACTAATGCTAAGAAGCTTTCAGGGTCAAGACTAGCTCCACCAACAAGTGCTCCATCAATATCAGATGTTGCAAGTAATTCTTTGATGTTACCAGGTTTAACAGATCCACCATATTGAATACGTATAGCTTCAGCTGTTTCTTTTCCATATAAATCTTTTACTACTCCTCTAATAGCTTTAATAGTTTCATTAGCCATTTCAGAAGTAGCTGTTTTACCTGTTCCAATAGCCCAAATAGGTTCATAAGCAAGAACTAATGATTTAACTTGTTCAGTACCTAAACCTTTTAAATCAAGCTCTACTTGATTTCTAACAAATTCATTAGTATCATTCGCTTCTCTAACTTCTAAGCTCTCTCCAACACATAAAATAGGTTTTAAGCCATATCTAAATGCTTGATGTAACTTCTTATTGATAGCTCCATCAGTTTCGTTGAAATAAGCTCTTCTTTCACTATGTCCAATAATTACATATTCAACACCAATGTTTTCTAGTAATGGTGCACTAACTTCTCCAGTATATGCTCCACTATCTAAGTAATGCATATTTTGAGCTCCTATTCTTAAGTTATCTCCTTGTCTTTTAACAAGATCTCTTAATATAGGTGATTGAGCACATACAACACTATCAACAAACTCAGTTGATGGTAATTTCATGTTTATGTTATAAACAAATTGTAATGCCTCATCTCTAGTTTTAAACATTTTCCAGTTTCCTGCGATAATTGGTTTTCTCATTATTTTTCTTCCTAACCTAATAGTTTTACGATTTCGTCAATAGCAATTTCTGCTTGTTCACCATTCGCAACTAATTTTATATTTTCGCCACTTGGAATAGCTAGTGACATCAATCCTAAGATTGATTTAGCATCTACAACTTGATCATTATAGTAAAGTTTAACATCTACTGAATATTTAGTAGCTAACTGAACTAATTTAGAAGCTATTTTAGCATGTAATCCTACAGTACTTTTTAATATAATTTCTTTTTGCATAGTAATTTCCCTCTAGAACATCGGTGGAGTACTTACCCAAAGAACTACCGATTTCTCTTTCTCGTTATTTTCCAAGTAATGAAATTTATTCGCATTATAATAAAACGATTCACCTTCATTAACTGTATATTTCTTTTTACCAACTCTTAAAGTAATAGAGCCCTTTAGAACATATCCAAATTCTTCCCCGTTGTGTGGTTGATCCTCAGGACTTTTTCCAAATGGTTCTAATTCTAACAAAATTGGTTCCATTTCATATTTCTGTGCATTGGGTACTATCCAAGTAATTTTATTCTTAAGCTCTTCATCTATTTTCTCATAAAAGTCTTTTTTAGTAAATACATAAGCTTCCTCTTCAGATTCATCAAAGAACTCACCGAGGCTACTTCCAAGTACTTCTAAGATATCAGTTAATGTTGAAATTGAAGGTGAAGTTAAGTTGTTTTCTATCTGCGATATAAAACCTTTTGTTAACTCACATCTATTAGCTAGTTCAACTTGTGTTAAACCATTTTCAAGTCTTAACTGTTTAATCTTAATTCCAATTTCATTTATTAACATATTATAATTCGTCTATACAAGTAACACCAGGTAAAGCTTTACCTTCTAAGTATTCAAGTGACGCTCCACCACCAGTAGAAATATGAGTCATTTTATCAGCAAATCCATTTTGGATAACTGCAGCAGCACTATCTCCACCACCAATAATTGTAGTAGCATCATCTAAACTAGCTAATGCTTCACAAATACCAATAGTTCCTCCAGCAAAGTGTGGGAATTCAAATACTCCCATAGGTCCATTCCATACAACTGTTTTAGCATCTTTTAATATTTCACTAAATTTCGCTAATGTTTTAGGTCCGATATCTAATCCCATTTCATCAGGTTGAATATCATCAAATGCAGCAATTCTAATTTCTGCGTCATTACTAAATTCTTTAGTTACTTTAATATCATCAACAAGTACTAATTTGCCTTTACCTGCTTCTAATAATTCAGTAGCTAAATCTAATTTATCTAACTCACAAATTGAAGTTCCTACTTCAAGTCCTAATGATTTAAAGAATGTATAACTCATTCCACCACCAATTAAGATTTTATCAGCTTTATCAAGTAAGTTCTTAATTACACCAATTTTGTCTCCAACTTTTGCTCCACCAAGGATAGCTACAAAAGGACGTTCTGGTATATCAACAGCTCCACCAATAAATTTAATTTCTTTTTCAAGTAAGAATCCAGCAGCTACTTCAGCAATATTAGCAGCAATACCAACATTAGAAGCATGACTTCTATGTGCAGTACCAAATGCATCATTTACAAACATATCACCTAAAGATGCCCAGTATTTACCAAGTTCAGGATCATTCTTAGATTCTTTCTTACCATCAATGTCTTCAAAACGAGTGTTTTCAAACATTAATACTTCCCCATTTTTTAATGCTTTAATAGCAGTTTCAAGTTCAACTCCTCTTGTATAAGGAACAAACTTAACTTTTTTACCTAAATATTCTTCAAGTTTTTTAGCAACAGGATTTAAACTCTTCCCAGCTTTATCTTCTTCAGTTTTAACTCTTCCTAAATGACTAAATAAAACAACTTTAGCGTTATTACCAAGTAAGTGTTTAATTGTAGGTAATGCTTGAACTATTCTGTTGTCATCTGTAATTACAGAATCTTTCATAGGTACGTTGAAATCAACTCTAACTAAGACAGTTTTTCCTTCAACGTTTAAATCAGTAACAATTTTCTTTGCCATTATAAATACCTCCAAATTTTTTCTTCAAATACATTATACTAAAAATACACTATAAAATCTATTAATATCACGTAATGAAAACACTTTCTTTTTAGAACTATTTTTAATCACTCAGATATTCTAATATTTTTTGGATTCTAGCATGTTGTTTCCTAACTTTATGAATACTTACTTCTAGCTTAACTTCAGAAAGATTAGTAAATATAAATTTTGTATACCCAATACCCACCATTTTGACACTTAAAACCTCATTAAAGTTTACAAATACTGTATTATACACTCTAATAGACTTTACTGGATATAAGATTATTTCCTTATCTACATAGATAGGAATGTTGTTATTTTCACCTAATAACATACTTAAAGCTTCTCTTCTTCCATCGTAAGTAGAAAGGTTTTTCATACATAATTTATTAATATACTTCTTTAAACTAGTATTCAATATTTTTGATCCATTTTCCGTATTAACTTCAATACCTTCTTCATGTCTTTTTATATAATTCACTATATCACCCATATATATAATACTGATATGGCTACACTTTTCTACATTATATGTATTGAAATATTCAATAATTTATTTAACTAAAAAAAAGACAAACCATAGTTTGTCTTTTAAATTATTAATTTACGTTATCTTTTAATCTTAATTCACTTTCAGGATCAAAGAAATGAGTCATTTCTAAATCAAATGCTAATTCAATATCGTCACCAATATGAATATTAGTACGAGCTTTAACTTTAGCCACGATATCACTACTTCCTAGTTTAGCATAAACATTTGAATCTGCCCCTAGTAACTCAGCTACATCAACTTTAAGCTTAACGATAGAATCTTTAAGTCTTGCTTTATCAATTTCATTATCATAAATATTTTCAGGTCTAATTCCCATAATAACTTCTTTATTTAAGAATTTATTAACTTTTAATAATTCAATTTTTCCTTCAGGTAATGGGACATTGATTCCTTCACCAACGAAACGACCTTTTTCAGCTTTACCAACAACGAAGTTCATTGGAGGTGTACCAATAAATCCACCTACAAATAAGTTATTAGGGTTGTCATAAATTTCTTTAGGAGCTCCAACTTGTTGGATATATCCATCTTTCATAACAACAATTCTAGTAGCCATTGTCATTGCTTCTATTTGATCATGTGTTACATAAATTGTAGTTGTACCAATTCTTTCATGTAATTTAATAATTTCAGCACGCATTTGAACACGTAACTTAGCATCTAAGTTTGAAAGTGGCTCATCCATTAAGAATACTTTAGCATCACGTACAATTGCACGTCCTAAAGCAACACGTTGTCTTTGTCCACCAGATAATGCTTTTGGTTTACGGTCTAAATATGGAGCAAGTCCTAAAATATCAGCTGCATTTTGAACTCTTCTATCAATTTCATCTTTAGGCATTTTTCGGAGTTTTAATCCAAAAGCCATATTATCATAAACAGTCATATGAGGATATAATGCATAAGATTGGAATACCATCGCGATATTTCTATCTTTAGGTGCAACATCATTTACTAATACATCATCAATAAATAATTCTCCCTTAGTAATTTCTTCTAATCCAGCAACCATTCTTAATGTTGTAGATTTCCCACAACCAGAAGGTCCTACAAATACGATAAATTCTTTATCTTTAACATTTAAAGTAAAATCAAATACTGCTTGAACACCATTATCATAAACTTTATCTAATCCTTTAAATTGTAACTCTGCCATAAAATTTCATCTCCTTATATTTTCACACTGACTATATTATATAAAAAACAGTGAGTAATTTCTATGTGCAACATGCACAAACCCACTGTTTTAGTACTTATAGAGTAAATATACTGCATTTGCTCCTTTAAATGTCTTCACATTTATTTTAGTTGTTTCAATAAAATTATCAATCCGATAATTTAATGTATTCCGATGCATATATAATTTCTTTGAAGTAGAACTTGAATTCATATTATTTTCAATAAACTCTAATACAGTATGTACTACCTCACTATTTACATTCTTATTAATATAATCTAAGATCTTTTTCTTTAAAACTTTATTATTCCTCACAACACTATAAGTAACTATATCTTCAAAATAATATACTCCATGAGGAATCTCTTTAATAAATGATTTAATATCATTACTTAACACAAACTCACTCTCAAAGTAAGGCTCTAAAAACATTGTAATATTACTATCAAAATCTTCAAGTATTAACTCACTAAATCCTCCTAAATCAATTGGTTCAGGATTATAATAATCATTATCAAGTAAAGTAATCACATCTTCCTTAACTGATTCTATTGTAAAAGAAGAACCTAGGCTACTAAACAGTTCTATAATTTCTTCACTTATTGATTCTTGATAAATAAATACTTTTCTTTTCATAAAAATCACCTACTACTATTTTACTTCTTTTCTTTATCCAAGATAAATAAATTAGCTACATAAAGAAAAGATAAGACAACAACTGGTAAATAAAGAACTACCATAATAAATTCAAAATTAAAATGTAATAAATACTCATATCCTTCACTACCTATATATTTAGTATCAACAAAAAACTGAAGAATAAACAATACAACACCATTTAATAAAACAACTACTACTGGTTTGTTAACAACAATAACTTCCTCTTTATATGTTCTAATTAAGAATAATACAATAAATATAGGATAAACAAGTAATCCAATATAAATTATATAAAAGTATATTTGGAATAATACGTTATCAGCGAATAAATTACCTCGACTAACAACAATAAAGAAAACTATTAAAATCATTTTCACTAATACATTTACAATTACTATTAATAATTTAAAGACATCAAATTCTTTAATAATAATTGTAATTTGATTCACAACATCAACAGCTAGTAACAAAACAAATATATAATTATAGATAGAGTGCCCACCTAGAAAAAATAAAAATAAAGCTACTATGCTATAAATCAAAAACCTTCCTACATAAGTTATTATATTATTATTATTAATCATAGTTATCACCCCTATCACATTTTATTATATCATAAAAAAATGTGGCAAATGCCACATTAATTTATTTTATATATTTTTATAAACTTTTGCAATGTTTTCTTTAGTGAATCCAAAGTATTTAATTGCTACACCACCAGGTGCACTAACTCCAAATCTATCAATTCCAACTACAGTATTTGCGAATCTATACCATAAATCAGGACTACCCATTTCTAAAGCTATCCTTTTAGTAATCTTACTTGGTAATACTTCTTCCTGATATTCTTTGCTTGTGTATTTAAATACATCCATACAAGGCATAGATACTACTCTTACTTTAATTCCTTCTTTGGCAAGTAACTCTTGTGTATCAATAGCCAGTCCTACTTCACTACCTGTTGCTATTAAGATTCCTTCAAAGTCTTTCATATCACTAATTACATAAGCACCTTTTATAAAGTCTTCGTAATTAGTTTCTTTTTTAACTTCTAAGTTTTGTCTTGATAAAGTAATTACCGTTGGAGTCGAAGTCGCTTCTAAAGCAAATCTATAACTAAACGCTGTTTCATTAGCATCACATGGTCTAAGTACGTTAACGTTAGGAGTAGTTCTTAACATTGATAACTGTTCAACTGGTTCATGAGTTGGACCATCTTCTCCAACTGCGACAGAGTCATGAGTGAATATATAGATTGAAGGTAATCCCATAATCGCAGCCATTCTAACTGAAGGTTTTAAGTAATCAGCAAATACGAAGAACGCTCCACTAAATCCTTTTAATCCATGTAATGTAATACCGTTAACGAGCGCTGCCATAGCGTGTTCTCTAACACCATAACTTATATTTCTACCAAGTCTATTATCTTTAGTGAAATCTCCGTTAATTCCTTTAGCTTTTGTTGATTTAGTTAAATCAGCACTACCACCAATAAGTTCAATTAAAGTTTCAGATAACTTAGTTAATACTTTACCACCAGTTACTCTAGTTGCTTCATTAGTACCAATAGGCATAGTTTCTAATACTTCTTCATAATTAATATCTAATTTACCATTAATAATGTTTTCTAATTTTTGTGCTAATTCAGGATACTTTTCTTTATAATCTTCAAACAAATTATCCCAATCATTCATCGCAGTTTCACCGCGTTGAATTGTATTTTTAAAGAAATCTTCATAAACTTCATCAGGAGCACTAAATTCTGGATAATTATAATCCATTCTTTTTCTCATTAAATCTGTTTCTTCTTTTCCTATTGGAGAACCATGAGTTGAACTTTTACCTGCATCTTTAGAACCAAATCCAATAATAGATTTAACTTCAATAATTGAAGGTTTGTTAGTTAACTTCGCAGCTTCAATAGCTTTATTTAATTCATCTAAATCATTCACGTCTTCAACACGTGAATAATCCCAATTCATTGATTCATATTTTTCTTTAACATTTTCAGTGTTTGCCCACGCAAGAGGACCATCTAATTGAATATCATTTGAATCATATAAAACGATTAGTTTTTCTAATCCTAAATTACCAATTAAACTCATTGCTTCTTGAGTAACACCTTCTTGTAAATCTCCATCACCACATATTGTATATGTATAATGATCAATTACGTTAAATCCTTCTTTATTAAATGTAGCAGCTAAATAATTTTCAGCCAGTGCCATACCAGCAGCCATAGGAATACCTTGCCCTAAAGGTCCACTTGTAGCGTCAATTCCTTTAGTATGTAAATACTCAGGATGACCTGGAGTTAAAGAATTTAATTGTCTAAACTCTTTTAAATCTTGTATCTCAACACCAAATCCAGCTAAGTGTAATAAAGGATATAACATTCCTGTTGCATGTCCTGCAGCTAAAATAAATCTATCTCTATTAAACCATAATGGATTACTAGGTGTAACTCTCATATGTTTTGTATATAAACTGTAGATAATAGGTGCAGCACCTAATACTATTCCTGGATGTCCACTATTTGCTTTATTAATTGCATCCATTCCTAAAAACCGTATTGCATTAATTGATGTATTCATTATTTTCCTCCTAAAAATACAACTTAAAATATTAATTCTTGATGGTAAATATTATACAATAAACTTGTATGTTTTGAAAGGATAATAGAAAAAATCAATGTCTTTTTTATCAAACAAATTTAATATTGAAAATAATGTAATATTTTAATATTTTTTATTGCAGTTTTTTAAAATATACTATATACTTAAAGTAGCTTTTTAAATTAGTCCAGAGAGACTTATAAGAGTATATATTATTTTCGATGAAAATAAATTTTTTCAATAAAATAATACAACTTATAAAATTCTTCCTGGTCTATGACTGGCAAGAATTTTTTTTATAATATAAGGAGGAAAAATGAAAAATTTATTTGCATTGAAGGATTTATCAGTTGTAGACATTAACGGTATTTTAGAAGAAGCCATTGAATTCAAAAATGGAAAGAAGTATGACAAACTTGAGGGTAAATCAGTAGTTAATATGTTCTTTGAAAACAGTACAAGAACACTTTACAGCTTTCTTAAAGCAGAAAGCAACATGATGATGGATGAAACTAACTTTAACCCTGATACATCAAGTTTAAAAAAAGGAGAAAGTTTATATGACACTGTAAAAACTTTCGAATCCTTAGGTTATGACTGTTTTGTTATTAGACACAGTCAAAACAATTACTATAGACAACTCACTAACATTAATGTTCCAATCTTAAACGGTGGAGATGGAACAGGTAATCATCCAACTCAAAGTCTTTTAGATTTAATGACAATCAAAGAAAACTTTGGAGATTTTGAAGGACTTAAAATTACTATTGTTGGAGACATAAGACATTCTAGAGTTGCACACACAAATATTGCTGTAATGAAAAGACTTGGAATGAAAGTATATGTTTCAGGTCCAAAAGAATTTGATGATGGTTCTGGAGAATATATTGAATTTGAAAAAGCAATAAAGGAAATGAATATAATTATGCTTTTACGTGTCCAATATGAAAGACATGGATATTGTATGACTCTCGAAAAAGATGAATACTTGAAAAAGTATGGACTTATTATGGAAAGAGTAAACAAAATGAAAGATGATGCAATTATTATGCATCCAGCGCCATTTAATAGAAAAGTTGAAATTGATGACCCTGTTGTTGAATGTAAAAAATCAAGAATATTTGAACAGATGGCAAATGGAGTATTTGTCCGTATGGCTGTCTTAAAATGGGCATTGGAGTAAAAGAATGGAAAAAATAATTATTGATTCAGAAACACTAAAAAGAACAATTAGAAGAATTTCTTATGAAATTTTAGAAAAAAATAATAGTATTGAAAATGTTGTTTTAATTGGAATTAAAACTAAAGGAATTAACTTAGCAAAGATAATTCAATATAATATCCTACATATTGAAGGAATAAAACTTAATCTTGGATCTATTGATATCTCACCTTACCGTGATGATATCAAATCTGATATTTCAAAAGAAATAAATAAAGAGACTGTACCTTTTTCAATTGAAGACAAAATTGTTATTTTAATTGATGATGTACTATATACAGGGCGAACTATTAGAGCTGCGATGGATGCGATAATGGATTTAGGACGTCCTAAAAGAATTGAATTAACAATATTAATTGATCGAGGACATCGTCAATTACCAATAAAAGCAAACTATATTGGTAAGAATATTCCAACATCTGAAGACGAATTAATCAAAGTAATTTTAACTGATTTATCAGCTGATGATAAAGTTTTAATTATTAAGTAAATGCTGATGAAAATATTACTTAAAAACGGAAAAATTCTATCTAAAGATGATTTAATCCCAAAAGATATTTTAATAGAAGACGAAATAATAATTTCTATTAAAGATGAAATAGAAGAAACAAAAGAAATGAAAGTTATTGATGTTAATAATAACTTCATTTCTCCTGGATTTATTGATATGCATGTACATTTAAGAGAACCAGGTAACCCTGAAAAAGAAACAATCAGAACAGGTACAATGGCCGCTGCAAGAGGTGGATATAGTCTTGTTTGCGCAATGCCTAATACAATTCCTACTCCAGATACAATCGAAAATTTAACAGCTTTAAAAGAAAAAATAAAAAAGGATGCAGTTATTAAAGTGCTTGCGTACGCTCCTATCACAGTTAATCAAAAACATGACGCAGATCTTGTTGATATGAATAGCTTAAAAAATGATGTTTGTGGATTTTCAAATGATGGATTTGGAATTCAAAGTACTAAACAAATGTATGAAGCAATGAATAACGCTTATCGTTATGAAACTTTGATTGCTGCACACTGTGAAGATGAAGGACTATTATATGATGGATATGTTCATAAAGGTATTAAAGCCTTAGAAAATGGATGGCATGGAATTACTAGTTTATCTGAAAGTATCCAAATTGCACGTGACACTTTAATTGCAGAAGAAACAAATGCAAAATACCATGTTTGCCACATCTCTACTAAAGAAGGTGTCAGAATTGTAAGAGACGCAAAAAAAAGAGGTGTTAATGTATCTTGTGAAGTTACTCCACATCATCTTCTTCTGACAGAATTTGATGTTCAAAACAGTAATTTTAAAATGAATCCCCCTGTAAGAGGGATCGATGATAAGTATTCTTTAATTTCAGGATTGCTTGACGGAACAATTGATTGTATTGTTACTGATCATGCTCCTCATACTTTAGAAGAAAAAAATAAAGGATTAAAAACAGCACCTTTTGGAATTGTAGGACTAGAAACTGCCTTTCCTCTTATTTATACAAACCTTGTAAAAACTAATATAGCAAAACTAAGTGATGCTATAAAGTGGTTTAGCCTTAATCCTGCTAAAAGACTTAACTTAGGTTATGGAAATCTTATAGAAGGTAGAGTCGCAGATATTACAATAATTGATCTACATACTAAAAAAGCAATTGATAAAGAACAATTCTTCTCTAAAGGAAGAAATACACCATTTGATAAGTGGGTATGTGAAGGATGGCCTATAATGACTATAGTTAACGGTAAAATTGCTTATAAGGATTGTGATTATTTTGGAGAATAAATATAAAATATTGCTTAATAAAAAAATAGCTAAAGATACTTATAAATTAATATTTGAAGGAAAATTCAATAAAGAAATAGCTCCGGGACAATTTATAAATATTAAAATTGAAGATGGTTATCGTTTCTTACTAAGAAGACCAATAAGCATATGTGATTACCACGAAGATAAAATAACAATCATCTATAAAATCCTTGGTGAAGGAACAAAAGTATTATCTTTAAAAAAAGAAAATGAATATTTAGATATCTTACTACCTCTAGGTAATGGTTATAAAATAATGAATGAATGTAACTCACAACTTCTAGTTGGTGGTGGAGTTGGAATACCTCCCTTATACCTTCTCGCAAAGAAATTAAAACAAAGCAACATTAATTTCCAAGTTGTCTTAGGATTTAATACATATGAAGATATATTCTTAATTGAAGAATTTAAGGCTTTAGGAGTTAATGTGGCTGTTTCTACAATGGATGGATCTTTTGGTATAAAAGGGAATGTAATAGACGTTATAAACGAATTAAACATTGTTTATGACTATTACTATACTTGTGGTCCTGAGAAAATGTTGATGAGTTTAATTAAAACAAAAAAATTAGGACAGTTATCATTTGAAGAAAGAATGGGTTGTGGATTTGGTGCATGTATGGGGTGTTCTATCAAAACAAAAACTTCATATAAAAGGTTATGTAAAGAAGGTCCTGTACTAGAATCAAGTGAGGTGATTTATCATGAATAGATTATCTGTAAAACTTCCAAAATTAGATTTAGATAATCCAATTATTCCTGCTTCAGGAACATTTGGATTTGGCTATGAATTTAATGAATATTACGATATCAACATCTTAGGTAGTCTTTCTTTTAAAGGGACTACCTTAGAAAAGAGATTTGGAAATAAGACTCCAAGAATCGCAGAAACATACGCAGGGATGTTAAACTCTATAGGACTTCAAAATCCTGGGGTACATGATGTCTTAAATATTGAATTAAAGAAACTAAAGGAAGTATTTAATAAACCTGTTATCGCAAACATTGGAGGTAGTACTTTTGATGATTATATTGAGGCAGTAAAAATAATATCTAAAAGTAGTATTGTGGGAGCGATAGAACTCAATATAAGTTGCCCAAATGTATCAGACGGTGGAATGGCATTTGGAACTAATAAAGATATCGCTTATAAACTAACAAAACTAGTTAAAGAAAGTACACACTTACCAGTTTATGTAAAACTATCACCTAACGTCACTAATATAGTTGAGATAGCTTTAGCTGTTGAAGAAGCTGGCGCAGATGCTATTTCAATGATTAATACATTAGTAGGAATGCGAATAGATTTAAAAACAGGAAAACCTATTTTAGCTAATAAATATGGCGGACTTAGTGGTCCTGCGATTAAATCTGTTGCTTTGAGACTTGTTCATCAAGTCTATCAAAAAGTAAAGATCCCAATCATTGGAATGGGTGGAATAATGAATGCGAGAGATGTTCTTGAAATGATGTATGCAGGAGCTACTGCTGTTCAAGTAGGTACAGCTAATCTAATAGATCCTTTAGCTTGTAAAAATATTATTGAAGAGTTACCAAAAGTAATGGATGAATATGGAATAAAAAATATAAAAGGAATAATAGGGAGAGCACATTTATGAGAGATGTAATTATTGCATGTGATTTTCAAAATAAAGAAGAAACAAGAAAATTCTTAGCAAATTTTACAAAAGAAAAACCTTTCTTAAAAATAGGTATGGAACTTTTTTACAAAGAAGGTCCAGAGTTTGTAAAAGAATTAAAAGATGAAGGTTTCAGTATATTTCTTGATTTAAAACTTCACGATATACCAAATACGGTTTACAAAGCTATGAAAAACATAGGAAAACTTAATGTAGATATGACAAACGTTCACGCAGCTGGTGGAATAAAAATGATGGAAGCAGCTTTGGCTGGACTTAAAGAAACTAATAGTAATTGTAAATTAATCGCAGTTACACAACTTACATCAATAGATACTCAAACATTAAAAGAGGAATTATTAATTAATGAATCAATTAATGATACAGTAGCTCACTATGCTCTTAATACAAAAAAGGCAGGACTAGACGGAGTAGTTTGTTCACCTCTTGAAGCACCTATCATAAGTAAAATGGGACTTATTAGTGTAACTCCTGGTATAAGGTTTAAAGATGGAAGTGCTGACGATCAAAAAAGAATATCAACACCAAGCTATGCAAAAGAATTAGGTTCAACTTATATAGTTGTAGGTAGAGCAATAACTAAAGCACCTAATGTTTTAGAAGCTTATAATAAATGTATTAAGGAGTTTATCTAATGGAAAAAACAATAGCTAAAGAACTACTTAAAATAAATGCAGTTTTCCTAAAACCAAACGACCCTTTCACTTGGGCAAGTGGAATAAAATCACCAATATATTGTGACAATAGACTAACTTTATCTTTTCCTAAAACAAGGGATATAATAGAAAAAGCATTAGCTTCAAAAGTAAAAGAACAATATCCAGAAGCTGATATGATTATCGGTACTGCAACCGCAGGTATTGCACACGCTGCTTTAGTTGCTGATATCTTAAATCTTCCAATGGGATACGTAAGAGGTAGTAGTAAAACTCATGGTAGAAATAATGTTATTGAAGGATTAGTAAAAAAAGGAATGAAAGTAGTTGTAATTGAAGATTTAATATCAACTGGAGGATCTTGTATTCGAGTTGTTGAAGTTCTTAGAGAAGCAGGTCTTGATGTTCTTGGTGTTGTATCAATCTTTACATATAATCTAGTAAAAGGTTTTGATACATTCAAACAAGCTAATGTTGAATATTATTCAATTACTAATTATGATATTTTAATAGAAGTTGCTTTAGAACAAGGATACATTAAGGAATTTGATCTTAATAAATTACATCAATGGAAAATAGATCCAAGTGATGAATCTTGGATTAAAAAATAAAAAAAATAAAAAACCTTAAAACTGAGTTTAGTTTTAAGGTTTTTTATTTCTAATATTTTATCTATAGGATTTATCACAAATATTTCTTTCTACTTCTTTACAGACTTAGCTCCAATATCTGTGCGATAAATTAGGTTCTCACATTCTATATTTTTTACATTTATATAAGCATTCTCTTTTGCTTCCTCAATTGTTTTACCTTTTCCAGTAACAAGCAATACTCTTCCTCCATTAGTAAATAACTCTTTATCAATCATCTTTGTTCCCATATGAAATAATGGACTATCAGTTTTATTAATACCTGATATCTTATGATTAATACTATACTTATTTGGATACCCTTTAGAAGCAAGTACTACTCCTAAATAATAATCATTATCCCACACTATTTCTTTAACAGTGCTATGAAGTAAATTGTTAATAATTTCTAGAAAATCTGTCTTTAATTTAGGTAAAATAACTTCAGCTTCAGGATCTCCGAATCTTGCGTTAAACTCAATAACTTTTGGACCATCTATTGTTTGGATTAATCCACCATATAAAAATCCAGTGAAGTTATATTTTTCTTTAACTAGTCCCTTAGCTGCTTTTTTCATAACATTAAGAACTGCGTAGTCTACACTTTCTTTACTAATAATTGGTACTGGGCTATAAACTCCCATCCCACCAGTATTTGGTCCAAGATCATTATCAAGTAATCTCTTGTGATCTTGTGCTATTGGCATAGGAATAACTATCTCATCATGAACAAAGGCCATTAAACTAAACTCTTCACCCTCTAAAAATTCTTCGATAATTACACTGCCATTTCCATACTTTTTATCTTCTAACATTATTTTAAGTGCATTAACTGCCTCATCTTTTGTAGTAGCCACTACTACTCCTTTTCCAGCAGCAAGTCCATCATACTTTATAACTATTGGGATTTCCTTTTTATCTAAATATTTTATTGCCTCATTATAGTTATCAAAGATTTGATATTCAGCTGTTGGAATATCATATTTTTTCATAATCTCTTTAGCAAATGCTTTTGATGTTTCTATTTGCGCTGATTTTTTTGTTGGTCCAAATACAGATATATTTGATCCTAAAAAATAATCAGCAATTCCATTTTCTAAATATACTTCACTTCCAGGAATAATTAAATGGATTTCTTCTTGAAGTGAAAACTCCATAATAGCTTTAAAATCAAGAGGATCAATATCGATAATAGTAGCGTATTCTTTTATTCCAGGATTCCCTTTTGCGACAAATAAACTATTTATTAACTTTGATTTACTAACAACGTAAGCTAGCGCGTGTTCTCTTCCACCTTGTCCTAATATCAATACATTCATTTATCTCACTCCTAGTGTTTAAAGTGTCTATTACCAGTAAATACCATTGTAATTCCTAATTCATTACAAGCATTTATTGAATCTTTATCTCTAATAGATCCACCTGGTTGGATTATTCTTTTTACTCCATACTTACTAGCTAACTTAACTACATCATCAAATGGGAAAAAAGCATCACTTGATAATGTTAAGTCTTCAGTATGTCCATACTTTTTAGCCCACGAGAGTGCAATTTCTGCGGCTCCTACTCTGTTCATTTGTCCAGCTCCAACACCAACTGTTTGGTGATTCTTAGTAATTACAATAGCGTTAGATTTAACGTGTTTTACTACTTTCCAAGCAAAATATAATTCATCTAATTCTTCTTCTGAAAGACTAGAATTTGTTACTATTTTTGAATCTTCTTTTCTTACAATATAATCATCTAATTCTTGAACTAATACGCCACCATTAACAGTTGTAAATTGGTAAGAATCTGAATTAATCTTTGTAGTATCTAGTTTCAGAACTCGTAAATTCTTCTTCTTTGATAGAATCTTTAAAGCATCTTTTTGATACTCAGGAGCGATAATTATTTCTAAGAATATTGTATTCAATTCTTCAGCTAATTTAGATGTTACTTCTCTATTTAAAGCCACAATTCCACCAAAGATAGATACAGGATCACTATTTTTAGCTTTTGTAAATGCATCTTCAATATTAGTTGATGATCCTACTCCACATGGATTCATATGTTTAAGAGCAACTACAGTTGGATTACTAAACTCCTTTAGTATATTAATCGCAGAGTTAGCATCTTGGATATTATTGTAAGATAATGCTTTCCCATTTAATAATTCTGTATTTAATAATGAATATTCTGAATTGCTAGATCTATATAAAATTGCTTCTTGATGAGGATTTTCACCATATCTTAATTCTTGAACAAACTCATAAGTACTTATTAAGTTTTTAGGACTATTAATATTGAGTATTTCAGTAAAGTAATTTGATATTACAGAATCATAAGATGCAGTTAATAAAAATGCTTTTGCGCTTAAATATTTTTTAGTAACTAGTAATGTATCTCCATTATCTTTTATTTCTTGTAGAACTTTATCATAATCTTCAATATCTGATACAACAGTTACATATTGATAATTCTTAGCTGCACTTCTAATCATTGAAGGACCACCAATATCAATTTGTTCTACAGCGTCATTAAATGTACATCCTTCTTTTTCAATAGTTTGTTTAAATGGATAAAGATTTACACAAACTAAATCAATATATTCAATATCATATTTATTAACTTGTGCAATATGACTTTCATTATCTCTAAGCGAAAGTAGTCCTCCGTGAATTTTTGGATGTAGTGTCTTAACTCTTCCATTAAGAATTTCAGGAAATGAAGTAACTTCTTCAATTGAGATAGTTTTTACATTTCCGTCTTCTAGGACTTTCTTTGTTCCACCAGTCGAAATAATTTCATAGCCACACTCAACTAAACCTTTTGTGAATTCTACTATATTTGTTTTATCACTTACACTTATCAAAGCTCTTTTCATACTATTCCTCCAATAATTTTATAATTGTATTTGGGTAAAGTAAATGTTCGATTTTATGTATTTCTTTTTCTATCTCTTCTCTTGAATTTAAAGATGAAATATCTAAACTCTTTTGAGCAATTATCTCACCTGTATCAACACCTTCATCAACATAATGAACTGTGACTCCAGTAACCTTTACCTTATGTTCAATTGCTTGTCCAATCGCATCTATACCTTTAAAAGAAGGTAATAGTGATGGGTGGATATTTATAATTTTCTTATTATATTTAGATAAGATAGTTTTTCCTATTATTCTCATATACCCTGCTAAAACTATTAAATCAATTTCATGTTCTTCTAATTTAGATAAAATGATATTTTCATATTCAATTTTCCTTGAAAAATCTTTTGGAGTAAATGTAAATACATTTTTATTTAATTTCTGGGCATGTTTTACAACTAAAGAATTTGGTTTATCAGATACTAAGAGTTCAACCTCTGCAATATTAGAATTAACATTTAATGCATCATTAATTGCTAAGAAGTTTGATCCAGTACCTGAAGCAAATATAGCTATCTTTTTCATTAGATAATCTTTACTCCTTTATTAGTTGTTACTTCTCCTATAACTTTAGGAGATAGTTTGAACTCATTTAAGATATCTAATGTTTTATCTTTATCTTCTTCTTTAATTACTAAAATCATTCCAATACCCATATTGAAAATATTGTACATTTCAGTTTCTTCTATCTCACCTAATTTTTGAATCAGGTAAAAAATTGGGTGAGTTGTAAATGAATCTTTATATATTGTCACACCTAAATTACTTGGAATAGCTCTAGGAACATTTTCAATAAATCCTCCCCCAGTTATATGTGACAGTGAAGATACATTTACCTTATTCATTAGTTCTAAAATACCTTCTACATAAATTTTAGTTGGTTTTAATAGTTCTTCAATTAATGATATTTCTAATTCTTTAAAATTGTAATCTAGAGAGAAATTATTATCCTTAAAGAATACTTTTCTAACAAGTGAAAAACCATTTGAATGAAGTCCTGATGAAGGTAATCCAATAAGTATATTACCTTCAGTTACATTATTTAAATCAATAATCTTTGATTTTTCAACTACACCTGTAGTAAAACCAGCTAGATCATAATGGTTACCATTATATACATCAGGCATCTCAGCAGTTTCTCCACCTATCAAAGATGCACCAGCTTGCTTACATCCTTCTGTTATTCCTTTTATTATTTCTTCTATAGTATCAGGATTGTTTTCTCCAATAGCTATATAATCTAAAAAGAATAAAGGCTTTGCTCCTACAGTGACAATATCATTAACACACATTGCAACTAAATCTATTCCAATTGATGAATGATTATTTGCATCTTGTGCTAGGAGCAATTTAGTACCAACTCCATCAGTCCCTGAAACTAATACAGGTTCTTTTACATTGTATTTAGACAAGTCAAACATTCCACCAAAACCACCAATGTTTTGCATTGTACCTAAATTAAAAGTGGAAGATACATGTTTCTTAATTCTTGAAACAACTTCGTATCCTTTTTCAAGATTTACTCCTGATTCAAGATATTTTTTTGACATAACTTGTTACCTCCTATTAAAACTTACCATCTTTGTTTGCTTCATCTAATTCACGGTAAACATGTGTTGGATATTTACCAGAGAAACAAGATACACACATTTTAGTACGATTACATGCTTTATGAATTCCATCAATACTTATAAATTCTAAAGAATCAGCATGAATTATATCTCTAACTTCTTCTAATGAATGTCTTGCACAAATTAACTCATCAAATGTAGAAGTATCTACTCCATAAAAACAAGGATGAGTAATTTGTGGTGAAGCTATTCTCATATGAACTTCTGTAGCTCCTGCTGCTTTAATTAAATCAATTATTTTTTTTGATGTTGTGCCACGTACAATTGAATCATCTATTATTACTACTCTCTTACCTTTAACAATAGATGGAACAGGGGATAGTTTCATTTTGACACCCTTTTCCCTCATTGCTTGTGATGGCTGAATAAACGTTCTACCAATATATCTACTTTTAATTAATCCTAATTCAATTGGTATTCCTGATTCCTCAGAAAAACCGAGAGCTGCAGATGTGCTTGAATCAGGAACCCAAATAACAATATCAGCATCTACTGGAGATTCTTTAGCAAGTATTCTACCTGCTTCTTTTCTAGATTTATGAACATTCATTCCCTCAATATCTGAATCTGGGCGCGAAAAATAAATATATTCCATCGCGCACATATTATTATAAGTTTTTTTTGCATAAAAATCTGAAGTCATATTCCCTTTATTATCAATAATTAGTATTTCACCAGGTAAAATATCTCTAACAAATTTTGCCCCTACAGCTTCAAATGCACATGTCTCACTTGATACAACATATCCCCCATTTAATTTTCCAAGAGATAATGGACGAAGAGAGTTTTTATCACGCATTACATATAACTTATCCTCTGTTAAAGCTAAAAAAGCAAAAGCCCCTTCTAATCTATTCAAAGCTTGTTTTATTGCTTCAACTCTATTTGTTTGATTATCTTTCTTAATTAAATGTGCAAAAATTTCAGTGTCTGAAGTTGACTGAAATATTGATCCATGTATTTCTAGAAACCTTCTTAATTCTCGTGAATTAACAATGTTTCCGTTATGACATAATCCAAAATTACCAGTGTGATGTCTAAAGAGAAATGGTTGTACATTCTCTATTCCTCCTCCACCAGACGTTGAGTAACGAATATGCCCAATTGCACTATCTCCTTCTAAACTAGCTAGTACTTTTTCATTGAACACATTATTAACTAATCCAAGACCTTTTACTTGCTTTAAGGTTTTATTATCCGAAGTAATTATTCCACAACCTTCTTGCCCTCTATGTTGTAAGGCATGAAGACCATAGTACATTACTTCACTAGCATTTTTTACATTAATAACTCCAAATACTCCACATTCTTCATTAAATTTATCTTGATATAAAAAGTCTATTTCACCCATTAATCATCATCCTTTTAATTAATTCTATTTAATATCTCAATATATGCTTCTTCAATATTTCCTAGATCTCTTCTAAAACGATCTTTATCTAATTTCTCTAGCGTATTAGAATCCCAAAGTCTACATGTATCAGGTGATATTTCATCTGCTAATAATATTTCACCTTTATGATTTTTTCCAAATTCTAATTTAAAGTCAACTAAAATAATGTTCTCTTCTTTAAACAACTTAGATAATATCTTATTTATCTTAGAAGTTATTTTATACATTTCTTCAAGTTCTTCATAAGTACAAATGCCTAATGCTACTGCATGATGATCATTAATTAAAGGATCACCTAAATCATCATCCTTAAGACATATTTCAAAGATAGTGTTTGATGGCTTTGTTCCTTCTTTGATTCTTAATCTTTTTGCCATTGAGCCTGCGATAAGATTTCTTACAATAAATTCTAACTTAATAATTTCTACTTTCTGACATAGTTGTGTTCTATCATCAATTGTCTTTACATAATGATTTTTAATTCCTAGCTTACCTAATTTTTCAAAAAGCACTTGAGTAATTTGATTATTAATAATTCCTTTATTCCTTATTTGAGCTCTTTTTACTCCATTAAAGGCAGTAGCTTGATCTTTATAGTGAATATACACTAAGTTTTCATCTTCAGTTTTATAAACTTTCTTTGCTTTACCCTCATATAATAAGTCTGATTCTTTCATTGTTTTCTCCTATCTTTTAAAATATTTTACTGCATTTTCAAATATATTTTGTTCCTTATTGCCAAATATGTTTTTATAAAGTCCCTCTTGATATCGTTCTGAATGTCCCATTTTTCCAAGAATTAATCCGTCTTTTGAGATTATTCCTTCAATAGCATAAGACGATCCATTTGGATTGAATAATGGTTTGTATGTAGGATTTTTTTTATCATCTACATATTGAAAAGCAATTTGATTATTTTTTGTTAGTTCATGATATTCATTTTCATCTACTATAAATTTTCCTTCTCCATGTGATACAGGAATTGCATGTATATCATCCATTTTGAAAGGTGTTAGCCAAGGTGATTTAAGACTTGAGACTTTTGTATTAACAAATTTTGAAATATGTCTATTAATAGAATTCTTAAAAAGTGTAGGATCGTTAATTTCTGGTTCTTTAATTTTTCCATAAGGTAATAATCCAGATTTAACTAATGCTTGAAATCCATTACAGATTCCTAAAATAAGATATTTCTTTTCTAAAAACTCTTTAATTGCTGTAGATACCTTTTCATTCCTAAGTACATTCGCAATAAATTTTCCACTACCATCAGGTTCATCTCCACTACTGAATCCTCCACTAAGCATAATGATATGTGAGTTCTCAATATGTTTTACCATTTCATCTATTGATTTGTTAATATCCTCTTCAGTTTGATTATTAAAGACAAAAGGAATTACCTTAGCCCCTGATTCTAAGAAGGCAGTAGATGTATCATATTCACAATTTGTCCCAGGAAATATCGGAACAAACACTTTTACTTCATCAATTTTAAATTTCGGAGAAATGTATTCTTCTTTATAGATTAATTCACTTGGTATCAATCTAACATCTTCATGAACTACCGGATATATTTCTTTATATCTAACTTGATTGAATGTTAAACACTCATCAATTGTTATTATTGTATTATTAATAGAGATAAGCTGACTATCTGTTGTTTCTCCTAAATACACTGCATTTGGATATTTTAGTAAATTATTTGATTCCACTAAAATACTTCCGTAGTTATATGCATCAAGTGCTAAAGAAGTTTCTATACTTACACCGATTTTATTTCCGAAAGAAGATTTAATTATAGCTTCAATCAGTCCTCCATGTTCAAGTGCATAAGCACTAATTATTGATTTATTAATAATAGATTTATTGATAAATTCATAATTTTCTTTTAGTTCATTAAAGTTATATAATTTATTCTTATTCAATTTTTGATTTATCAAATATAAATAGTTTCCAGATTGTTTGAATTCTGGGGAAATGATATTCTTAATATTTTCTGTAGTAACGGCAAAAGAAACAAGAGTTGGTGGTACAGATATATTATTATATGTTCCACTCATCGAATCTTTTCCACCTATTGCAGCTAAATTGAATTCTTTTAAAGTATTCATTGCTCCTAATAATGCAGTAAAAGGTTTAGACCACTTGGAAGGAGTTTTATTTAATTTCTCAAAATACTCTTGGAAAGTGAATTTTATATTTTTATAATTACCACCAGCTGCTACAATTTTAGAAATTGATTCAATAACTGCTTGGCTAGCTCCGTGATATGGACTCCACTCAGAGATAAAAGGATTAAATCCATAAGCCATCATACTAACAGTTGATGTTTTCTTACCTAACACAGGAATCTTATGAACACTAACTTGAGTTTTAGTTGATTGGTATTTCCCACCATAAGGCATTAAAACTGTTGTTCTACCAATTGTTGAATCAAACATTTCAACTAGTCCTTGTTGGCTAGCTACATTCTCATCTTTTAAAACATTCTCAATTTGTTCTAATAAATTAGTACTATCATATTTATTCTTAAAAAGATTTTTATTTGGTATTTTATTTACTTTAATTGAGATATTTTGTCTAATTCCTGATGTATCAATAAACTCTCTTGAAATATTACAAATCTCTTTATTATTCCACTTCATAATTAATCTTTTTTCTTTAATAACTGTAGCAATTTGTACTGCCTCTAGATTTTCCTCTTTACAAAGATTAATGAATTTAGATTTATCCTCTTTAGATATTACAACAGCCATTCTCTCTTGCGATTCACTAATCGCAAGTTCAGTTCCATTTATTCCTCTATACTTAGTTGGAACTAATGACAAATCAATCACAAGTCCATCAGCAAGTTCTCCAACAGCAACACTTACTCCTCCAGCACCAAAATCATTTGCTTTCTTAATTAATTTAGTTACTTTTGGATTTCTAAATAAACGTTGTATCTTTCTTTCTTCAAGTGCATTTCCTTTTTGCACTTCAGAACTAGCTGAATCAATTGAACTAGTAGTATGTATTTTTGATGAACCAGTTGCTCCACCTATTCCGTCTCTCCCAGTTTTTCCACCTAACATTACTATAATATCTCCTGGGGTTGGTTTCTTTCTAATAACATTACTAGCCTTCGCAGCACCTATAACTGCCCCTATTTCCATTCTTTTTGCAACATAACCTTTATGATACACTTCATTAACAAATGTTGTCGCAAGTCCTATTTGGTTCCCATAAGATGAATAACCATGTGCTGCAACCTTTGATATTACTCTTTGAGGAAGTTTCCCCTTAATAGTATCTAATACATTTTTTGTAATATCTCCTGCACCTGTAATTCTCATTGCAGCATATACATAACTTCTTCCACTAAGTGGATCTCTTATTGCTCCTCCAATACAAGTAGATGCTCCTCCAAAAGGTTCAATTTCTGTTGGATGATTATGAGTTTCATTTTTAAACATTAAAAGCCATTCCTCATCAACACCATCAACATCTACATTTATATATATACTTGCTGCATTAACTTCATCACTAATTTCTAAATCCTTTAAATTTCCTCGTTTATATTCATACCTCGCATTAATTGTAGCTATATCCATTAATGTTATTGGTTTATCTTCTCTTTCTAAAAACTTTCTCATTTCTTTATACTTATTAAAACTATTCTTAATCTCCAAAGAACATTCGTCATCAAGAAATACAACATCCTTAATCTCTGTTTCAAAGGTTGTATGTCTACAGTGATCACTCCAATAAGTATCTAAAACTTTTATTTCAGTTTCATAAGGATCTCTATTTTCTTCATTCTTAAAATAGCCTCTAATAAAGCATAAATCTTCCATTGATAATGCTAATCCCATTTCACTATGAAGCTTAACTAGTTCTTTATTATTCATAGAAGTAAATCCTATAATTTGTCGAATATCTAAAGGAGATATCGCTTCTTCTGTTTTTAAAATAGTCAAGTCTTTTTCCCTTGAATCTACATCATTAATTAAATACTTCTTAATAGCACTTAATTTTTCCATACTAATTTCTTCATCAAAAGTTATTACTAATCCACTCTTAACAATTGGTGATTCTTTAGGATGAATAAGTTTAATACATTGCATTGCTGAATCAGCTCTTTGATCAAATTGCCCTGGTAAGTATTCAATCGCAATATAAGTTTTTTTCAAATCAATATCATAAGATAAAGTATCTTTATTTGGTTCATAAAAAATATAAGGGAGTGATTTTTCAATCACTCTTGTTTCTATATCAAAAATATCATAACTTATGATATATCTTAAAGAATTTAATTGTACTTCAAAGTTCTGAATAAGTTCTGAAATAAGATGATTCTTCTCAATTTCAAAGCCTTTTTTTCTTTCAATAAAAATCCGTATTTTTTTCATGTTTACTCCTTAATAATTTCTTCTAGAGTTTTATTGATTTCTTTCAATGTATTACCTAAAAAAGTAATATGCCCCATTTTTCTATTGGTATTATAATCAGTTTTTCCATACATATGAATATAAACATCATTCAAATTCTCCGCATTAATAATATACGATATATTTTGTCCTAAAATATTCAACATACATGTATTTTTTATTAACTTAGGTTTATTAATTACTTGATTAGTAATTGCTAGTATATGATTGTAAAACTGTGATACATTACAACCTTCAATGGTATAATGCCCTGAATTATGAGGTCTAGGTGCAAGCTCATTAAATAACACACTATCCCCTACTATAAAATACTCAATTGCCATTGTTCCAACATAATCTAATTCCTTAACTATTCTTTCTGAGTATTCTTTCATTTTATTAAGAATATTAATTGGAAAATCATTAGTAATTAAAGACGTAAATAGAATATTATTTTTGTGATTATTAATAGGTGCTGGGAAATACTCAATATTTCCCAAGGTATCTCTTGTTAAAATCATTGAAGTTTCATAGTTGTACTTCACAAATTCTTCTACAATATATTCTATAGACAAGTCAATATCTAACTTGTTAAATTCTTCCTTACTAGATATTACGTATTGTCCTTTCCCATCATATCCACCAGTAGTAGTCTTTATTACACAAGGATAAAATTGAATATCGTTATTCACTAACTTATGATATTTAACAGTTTTAACTTCTAGTCTATTAGCCATATTCTTTTCTAACAAACGGTTCCTTGATATTTCTAATGCCTTAGTACCTTGAGGAATTTTATCTATATATTTAGATATTAAATTCAAATCTACGTTTTCAAATTCATATGTTAGTACATCTGATGATTTGTATAACAAATCCATTTGAGTTTCATCATTATAGTTAGCAGCAATGTGCGTATCAGATATACTCGCAATTGAACACTTTGGATTTGGATCTAAAGATATTACTTTGTGATTTAAATCTTTAGCAGCTTCTGCCATCATTAAGCCAAGCTGTCCTCCACCAATTATTCCAATATTCATTAAAGATCTAACTCCTTATTTTTTAAGATGTTTTCTGTTTGATTCTTACGATAACTTTGGTATTTTTTATCGATTACTTCACTAGATATCGCTAATATTGAAACTGCGAATAAAGCAGCATTCTTTGCTCCATCAATAGCCATTGAAGCTACAGGTACTCCTGAAGGCATCTGAACAATTGAAAGAAGAGAATCAATTCCATTTAATTTTGAAGATTTTATTGGAACACCAATAACTGGCAAAGTAGTAAGAGACGCTACCATTCCAGGAAGATGTGCAGCTCCACCTGCACCAGCAATAATCAGACTATATCCTTCACTTTTTGCTTCCTTTGCAAAATCAAATAATCTACCTGGTGTTCGATGTGCACTTACAACTTCTTTTGTGTATTCTACTCCAAATAGTTCTAAGGTAATACATACTTCTTTCATTACTTTCCAATCACTTTTTGAACCCATAATTATTCCAATTTTTTCCATTTTTATCCTCCTATTTTAAATATAAAAATGAGGTTTTCATAAAGAAAAACCTCATTATAGTTTATAATGAATTTTCTTTACGTAGTCCTAAGTTTACGGCCTAGGGTAGAGACTCGCTTTCCATATTAAAGCTATTATACGTAATATATTATTTTGAATAATTTGGTGCTTCTTTTGTAATATCTACATCATGTGGATGAGATTCCTGCATTCCTGCATTAGTAACCTTTACAAAACGTCCATTCTCAATTAAGTCTTGTATACCCTTTGTTCCACAATATCCCATACCAGATCTAATTCCTCCACATAGTTGATATATTGTATCTGCTAGTTCTCCTTTATAAGGTACTCTTCCTTCTATTCCTTCAGGAACAAGTTTCTTTGTTTCTTTAATATCTTTTTGGAAATATCTATCATTAGAACCCCTATTCATCGCAGCTAATGATCCCATACCTACATAAGTTTTAAATTTTCTTCCGTTAAATATTACTTCTTCACCAGGAGATTCTTTAGTTCCAGCTAAAATTGATCCTACCATAACACTATTTGCTCCAGCAGCAATTGCTTTTACAATATCTCCACTATATTTAATTCCACCATCAGCAATTAGTAATGCATTGCTATTTTTAATATAATCATATACTTCATTAATTGCTGTAATTTGTGGAATCCCCACACCAGCAATTATTCTAGTTGTACAAATAGATCCAGGTCCAATCCCAACTTTAACTGCATTAGCTCCTGCTTCTACTAATTCCTTTGCTGCTTCTTTAGTTACTATATTTCCTGCAACAATTTCTAAATCAGGAAATCTTTTTCTTATTTCTCTTACTTTTTCTATTACTCCTTTTGAATGTCCGTGAGCACTATCTACTGTAATAACATCAACTTCAGCATTATATAGAGCTTGTACTCTATCTAATGTATCTTCACCAACACCAACAGCAGCTCCACAACGTAATCTTCCTTTTTTATCTTTACATGCTTTAGGAAAATTAATAACATTATCAATATCTTTTATAGTAATTAATCCCTTAAGTTTATAGTCTTTATCAACAATGGGTAATTTCTCTATTCTATGTTCTGATAATATACTTTTAGCTTGTTCTAAATTTGTACCAATAGGAGCTGTGACTAAATTACCTTTAGTCATAATATCACTTACGGGAGTATCATCAATCTTTCTATATTTAAGATCTCTATTAGTAATAATTCCAATAAGAATATTTTCATCAGTAACAATAGGTAATCCTGATATCTTATATTTAGATAATATATCTTCTGCATCTTTTAAAGTATTATGCTTTTTCAAAGTTATTGGATTAGTAATCATTCCACTTTCACTTCTTTTAACATAATCAACTTGCGCAGATTGGTCTTCAATTGACATATTCTTATGAATAAACCCAATGCCACCTTCTCTTGCAATTGCAATTGCAAGCTTAGATTCAGTCACAGTATCCATCGCAGCTGAAACTATAGGAATATTTAATTTTATGTTAGGAGTAAGATAAGTTTCTAAGCTTACTTCTCCAGGTAAAACTTCTGATTTTTGAGGAATCAATAACACATCATCAAACGTTAATCCTTCAATTACTTTTTTTCCATTTAAAATTTCCATAAATACCTCCTATTTTCCAATAAAAAATGGGTTCTTTTGCATACGCAAAGGAACCCATTTTTATTAAATGGAATTTCTTCACGTAGTCCTAAGTTTACGGCCTAGGGTAGAGACTCGCTTTCCATATCAAAGCAGTTATACGTTTTATAATTTTATTTTATCACACTAGTATTTTAAACACAATACAATGAAAGCGTTCTTATTCAGTTTTTTTACTAAATAAAAGGTAATGAGATTAATATATTCTCATTACCTTTTATTTTAATATTTTATCAATTTGATTTAGTTCTTCATCATTAAATTCTAAGTTGTTTAAACTAGCTAAATTAGTCTCTATCTGACTTAATCTACTAACCCCTAACAATACAGAACTAACTGCTTTTTGATTATATGCCCAAGCAATTGCCATTTGTGCTAAAGTCTGATTTCTCATTGAAGCTATCTTCTTTAACTCAATTAATTTAGTTCTAAGTTCAGGAGTAACTTGACCTTTATTTAAGAAAATTACATCAGGGTTTCCTGCTCTTGAATCTAAAGGCACTTCTTTAATATATTTCTCAGTTAATAACCCTTGAGATAATACACTAAAAGGAATCATTCCTACCCCTTCATCAATTAACATTTGATCTAATCCAGTTTCATCAACCCATGTATTTAACATTGATAATTTAGGTTGATGGATAAGTAATTCAACACCGTATTCTCTTAACAATTTAATAGCTTCTAAAGCTATCTCTTTTGGATAATTAGACAATCCAATATATAATGCTTTACCTTGACTTACAATATCAGCTAAAGCCTTCATTGTTTCAGTTAATGGTGTATCGTAATCAGGTCTATGATGATAAAAGATATCAACATATTTTAATCCTAATCTTTTAAGAGACTGATCAAGTGAAGCCATAATATATTTTCTACTACCATAGTCTCCATAAGGACCATCCCACATTGTATACCCAGCCTTAGTTGAAATAATAAGTTCATCTCGGTAAGGTGCTAATTCATTATTTAGTATCTTACCTAAATTACTTTCAGCACTTCCAAAAGGACGACCATAGTTATTAGCTAAGTCAAAATGAGTAATTCCGTTATCAAAAGCTTTTAATACTATTTCTTTTACTTCTTCATATGGTTTCTCATTTCCAAAGTTTTGCCATAACCCTAAAGATAACTGTGGTAACTTTAATCCACTATTGCCAACTCTATTATAAATCATTTTTTGATATCTATTTTCAGCTGCTTTATACATAAATTCACCTCAATATATTACCCTATAGAACCTTCCATTTCTAACTTAATAAGCTGATTTAATTCTACAGCATATTCCATAGGTAATTCCTTTGCGAATGGTTCAATGAATCCCATAATAATCATTTCAGTTGCTTGTTCTTTAGTAAGTCCTCTACTTTGTAAGTAGAATAATTGTTCCTCACTTACTTTTGAAACAGTTGCTTCATGTTGAACTTGAGCTTGATTATTTGAAACTATATTATAAGGTAATGTATCTGATGTACTAATATCATCTAAAATGATTGTGTCACATTCAACATTACTTTTTGCACCTATTGCATTTTTACCGTGTTTAATCATTCCTCGGTAATTAACTTTACCACCTTTAGCACTCATTGATTTACTAATGATTTTAGAAGTTGTGTCTTTACCAATATGAATCATTTTAGCTCCAGTATCTTGATACATTCCTTCACCAGCAAAGGCGATTGAAATTGTAGTACCTTTAGCTCTATCACCTTTTAAGATACATGCAGGATATTTCATATTGATTTTACTACCAATATTTCCATCAATCCATTCCATGTGTCCATCTTCTTCAACTAATGCTCTTTTTGTAACTAAGTTAATAATATTATTAGCCCAGTTTTGAACAGTTGAATATCGACAGTGTCCACCTTTTTTAACAAATATTTCTACAATAGCTACATGCAAACTTGCTTTAGTATAAATAGGCGCAGTACATCCTTCTACGTAATTAACAAATGCACCTTCATCAACGATGATTATTGTTCTTTCAAACTGTCCCATTTGTTCACTATTTATTCTAAAATATGATTGAAGTGGTTTTTCTACTCTAACTCCAGGCGGTACATATATAAATGAACCTCCACTCCATACAGCGCTATTTAACGCTGCGTATTTATTATCTGTATAAGGTACTACCTTACTAAAATACTCTTTTAATAATTCAGGATATAGTCTTAAGGCTGTATCTGTATCACAGAATATTACACCTTGATCTTCTAATTCTTTTAATGTTGAATGATATACTACTTCACTATCAAACTGAGTTGAAACTCCAGCTAAAAACTTTTGTTCAGCTTCAGGTATTCCTAATTTCTCAAACGTATCTTTAATTTCCTCAGGAACATCATCCCAACTCGCTTCAGCACGTTCTGAAGGTTTAACATAATATGTTATTTCATCAAATTTAATTTCTGATAAATCAGGTCCCCAAGTAGGATTCTTAACTGACTCAAATCTATGATAACTTTTAACTCTAAAATCAGTCATCCACTTTGGCTCACCTTTAATTTTTGATATCTCTCTTACTATATCTTCATTTATCCCTTTACCCGTATCTAAAACACTTTTAGTCTCTGTTTTAAATCCGAACTTATAATCACCAATTATGTCTTTTATTTCATTTTTTGTTTTGTCACTCATAAGTATCACTCGCTTTCTAATGTACCTTCAAATGCTTTCCATGCTATTGAAGCACATTTTATTCTTGCTGGAAACTTTTGAACACCCTGATAAACAACTGCTTCTTCAAGATCAACAGTTTCATCATATTCTTTATTTGTCAGCATATTAATATAAGTTTCTGCAATTTTCTTTGCGTCTTCTTTTTTCTTACCTATTAAGGTCTCACTCATTACTGATGCACTACTACAACAAATAGAACATCCAGTTCCATCATATCTAACGTCTTTTACTATTCCGTCTTCAATTAAAGACTGAACAGTAATATCATCCCCACAAGTAGGGTTTTTAATGTGAATTGTTTTATATCCATTATCATTTAAAAGTCCTTTATTACGAGGGTTTTTATAATGATCCATAATTACTTGACGATATAATATTTCTAAATTATTCATAATACCCTCCTAAAATCCTACACTTTTAAAGAAATCTCTAGCGTTCTTTACTGATTCAATAAATTTATCACAGTCTTCAATTGTATTATATAAATAATATGATATACGTAAAGTAGCTGGAACCTTAAGCCATTTAATGATTAACTGTGCACAATGATGTCCCGCTCTCATACATATGTTATCTCCATCAAAGAAAGTAACTGCGTCATGTGGATGAACTCCATCTATATTAAATGAAATTATTCCTGTTTCTGCGCTTTCATTATAGATAATAATATCATCTATTTCTCTTAACTTATTAACTGTATACTCTTTAAGTTTATATTCGTGTTTAGCTATTTCATCTAGACCAACATTATCTAAATAATCAATAGCAGCTCCAAGTCCTATTGCTCCCGCAATACCTGGAGTACCTGTTTCAAATTTATATGGTACTTCTTTCCATGATGCTTCATATAAATTTACATTATCATTCATATCTCCACCAAATTCAATTGGTGGCATATTATCTAATAATTCTCTTTTTCCAAATAGAACTCCAATACCAGTAGGTCCAAGCATCTTATGTCCTGAGAAAGAAAGAAAATCACAATCTAAATCTTTTACATCTATTTTCTTATGTGGCGCAGCTTGTGCTGCGTCAACACTAACAATTGCTCCAACTTCATGACTTAACTTAATAATCTCTTTAATAGGAGCTATATACCCCATAACATTAGATACATAATTTAAGGCAACTACTTTAGTATTTTTATTTAATACTTTTTTAAAGTTTTCTATAGTAATACGTCCTTCTTTATTAAGAGGAACATATATTAATTTTGCTTTTGTAATATTACTAACATTTTGCCATGGTAATACTTGTGAATGATGTTCAAGTTCACTCACAATTATCTCATCAGTACTAGATAAGTTATTTAATCCGTAACTTGATGCAACTAAATTAAGAGCACTACTTGCTCCCCTAGTAAAAATAATCTCATTAAAATCAGCATTAATAAATTCACTAACTTTTCTTCTGGATTCTTCATACATTTCAGTTGCTACATAACTTAAGTTATAAACACCACGATGAACATTAACACTATATTTTTCATAGTATTCATCTAGTTTTTTAATAACTTGATTTGGTTTTAAACTTGACGCTGCTGTATCTAAATAGATAAGAGTTTCATCACTTAAAACGGGAAAATCTTTTTTTAGTTTATACGGATCCATTAGTCATCACCTACAATGTTTTATTTTCTACACTTCCAATAAAATCTTCAATTAATTCTTTAGTTGTCATTAAACTAGTTACAGGACTCAAAAATCCAGAAATAATTAATCTTTGAGCATTTTTATGAGTTAAACCTCTACTCATTAAATAGTATAACTGTTCTTCATCAATTTTACCAATAGCAGCACCATGTGATGCTTCTACATCATATTCATCAATCAATAATAATGGGTTTGCATCTAGTCTTGAATTTACTCCAAGTACAATCCCTCTATTTTGTTGTCTTGCAATACTTCTTTTCATATTTTTATTTATCTTACCAATACCTTCAAATACTAAAGCACTATTATTATTAGAAACACCATAGTTTTCTATAATTCCTTCAGTATCAGGTGCATTATGTTCAACTAATTGTGTAAACTTAGCACTTTGTTCTTTACTCGTAATTGCTATTGTTTTTGTAGTTGCACTAGCATACTGTTCTTGTAAAAAGATATTAGTTTTAGAATCAGTCATTGAATCATTAATTTCTGCGATACTATATAAGCTTCTTCCATATCTACTTATATAACTATTTCTAATTACTGAAACAACTGATTTTTCACTAAATTTAGATAACCCTGAATATGTTAATTTAGCATTTTCTTTAACAATACTATTACTCACAAAGTTAATACTAGCTTCTCCATCATTATATAAATATTCAAAATATTTAAGTTCAGAGTTCTCTCCTAACACTATCAAAGTATTATTCACTAAATCTGTTTTTTCTTGAATATAAAATATATGTAAAGTATCAGTAACTGCTACATTCTTAGGAACATAAACTATTATTCCACTATTTACTTCTTCTAAATTATATTGATAAGCTTCATCTTCTAAAGAGTTTAAAAACTGATTATTAGTGATAATAGAATTATTATTCTTAATCACTTCTTTTATGTCGTTAATTTCTACTTTTTCAAAAGATTTATCTATCTGTTTAGCTATAATATGTCCATCTTTAATAACTAAATAATTAGTTAAGTCTTCAGTTAAAAATTTTGATATGTCACTTGGTATATCCTTGTTAACTTCTACACTGTTCTTATATTTAAACATTATAATCCAAGTGCTTCCTTAGTTGCACAAACTCCAAGTAATACTTTTTCTTCTTCCTCTTCAACAATAACTCTTACATCTTCAATACCAAGTTCTTTTTTGATCCAGTCATAACCTTCAGTATCGATTTTCTTAATTAACTCGACACCTCCACTTTTAACAATTTTACCAACCATCATTACATGTACAAAATCAGCCTCAATATATTCAAGTAAACGTTTATAATGAGTTATCAAAAGTAATCCTAAATCTTTTGATTTCATTTTAGTAACATTTTCTCCAACTATTTTTAAAGCATCTACATCTAATCCTGAATCAATTTCATCTAAAATCGCAATTGTTGGTTTAAGCATTTTCATTTGTAATATTTCATTACGTTTTTTCTCTCCACCACTAAATCCTTCATTTAGATATCTATGAGGAAGATCCTCATTCATTTTTAACTCTGAGACTGCTTTATCATATTCCAGTATAAACTTGAATAAAGATACATTTTTACCTTCTTCAAGTCTTGCATTCATCGCAGTCTTAATGAAATCACTATTAGTAACTCCAGGAACTTCCGCAGGACTTTGCATCCCTAGAAATAGCCCAGCTCTAGCTCTTTCATCTACTTCCATATCTAGAACGTTTTTACCGTCTAAAGTAACACTACCTTTTGTTACTGTGAATTTCGGGTGTCCCATAACAACACTCGCGAGTGTTGATTTACCAGTCCCATTAGGTCCCATAATTGCGTGAGTTTCCCCACCTTTAATTTCTAAATTTACACCTTTTAAGATTTCTTTTCCATCAACCTCAGCGTGTAAATCTTTAATTGTTAATACGCTCATAATTACTACCTCCTAGCCATATATATAATAATATATATGACACAGTATCACAAATGATATACATAGTTTTATCTTACTCTAAATTTAAAAAAAAGAAAAAAAAGAAAGCAATATTTTGCTTTCTTATATATATATCTTTATTTGTTCAGATACTACACTATATCCATCCTCATTTAAATGGAATCCATCAACAGTATAATTAAGATCTAATTGTTCAAAATCATTCTGTAAGTGTTTTGTAATATCTACAAATTTAAGTTTGTTTTTTCTAACATAATTTTTAAGATAATAGTTTAACATACCTATTTCATGATTATCTCTAGCATCCACATATTCACGGTTAATAATATCCATATTTGCAGGGTTAACTGGTATCACAGATACTATATGAATTTGTGTATCTTTAGATCTTCTTTGAACTTCTTCTACTATTGTAATTATATTTCTATATATATCTTTTACACTAGTATTTTCAAAGCCCATATCGTTAGACCCTATTGATATAAATAGTTTACTTGGTTTATATTTGATTGCTCTTTTATATAATGTCTTAATCAGTAATTCTGTTGTATCTCCAGAAATTCCATTATTATAAATACACATTTCGTTGAAATGTTTATCTATATCTAGGTTTTCTATTAAACAGTCCCCTATTAGAACTACTTGATTTTTATCGTAATCTCGATCAGCTATTGCTTGAAGTCTTTCTTTATATCTGCTGATTATTGTTTTCTTACTCGTCATCTTCAAACGTTTCATTTTCTACTTGATATCTAGCTATAGGGTGTGCGAAAACTCTTTTGACTAAAGTAAGTGCTAGTAGAGCAAATACTGATGTAACTACTCCTAATATAACGTAATTCATACCGAAAACAATTCCGATAATGGCACTAATCCACAATGTTGATGCGGTAGTAAGACCATACACATTTGAATTTGTTTTTAATATTGCACCTGTACCTAAGAACCCAACACCAGTGATTACACCAGCGATAATTCTTGTGTTTTCAACAACAATATTCGCATTCACATCAGTCCCAATACTTTTCGCAAGTTCTAATGTATCATACATCATTTGTTTTGATAAAATTGTTAATGCTGCAGCACCTAGTGCTACTAAAACATGAGTAGTCATCCCAGCTATCTTATGTTTTCTTTGTCTTTCAAAGCCTATAAGTCCTACAAAAAATACGGTTAATCCTAAGTTTTGTAATATATAAACTAAAGTAATTGCCTCATCCATCCTGCCACCTTCTTTCTTGTTAACTATACATTATAAACGCTTACATTATAAAAAGCAATAGAAAAAGCGAAGAAAACTCTTCGCTTTTAATAATTATTCTTGGTCTAAACTATAATCCATTGCTTCATAACGTGTATACATTTTGTATCTACGTTTAGCTTCATAAATGTTTCCTTCAAATAAAGATTCAGCTTTATCAGGATTAATATCTAACAATTGTGCATAACGAGCTTCGTTCATTAAGAACTCTCTATATTTATCCCAGTTAGGAGCTTTAGAATCTATTTTAAATGGATTCTTACCTTGTGCTTCTAATTGTGGATCAAATCTAAATGTTGGCCAATAACCACATTCAGTAGCAAGTTTAGCTTGGTTTCCTGAATTCATAAGTCCACCTTTAATTTTATGAGCGATACATGGACTGTACGCTAAGATTAATGATGGTCCTTTATAAGCTTCAGCTTCTCTAAATGCTTTAAGAACTTGTTGTTGAGATGCACCATGAGATACTTGAGCAACATAAACATGTCCATAACTCATTGCGATAGCAGCTAAGTCTTTTTTCTTACCGTCTTTACCTGATGCTGTAAATTTAGCGATAGATCCAGTAGGAGCACTCTTAGATGATTGTCCACCTGTATTAGAGTAAACTTCAGTATCTAAAACTAAAATATTAATATCTTCGTTATTAGCTATAACGTGGTCTAATCCACCATAACCAATATCATAAGCCCAACCGTCTCCACCAAAGATCCAGCTAGATTGTTTAACGATGTAATTTTCTAATTCTTTAATTTCGTCTGCCATATCTGATTTATCATTTTCAAGTAAAGGCATTAATTTTCTATAAACTTCTAATGAAACGTCTCCATCAGTTCTATTGTCAATCCATGTAGTAAATAATTCACCCATTTCAGGAGTAACACTATCCATACTATTAACAAATAGGTTTTGTAATCTATCACGAAGTGCTTCATTAGCATGTCTCATACCAAATCCAAATTCTGCATTATCTTCAAATAAACTGTTAGCCCATGCAGGTCCACGTCCATTATCTAATGTAGTATAAGGTGTAGCTGGGAAACTTGCTCCATAAATTGAAGAACAACCAGTTGCATTAGCAACTTGCATTCTTTCTCCGAATAATTGAGTTACTAATTTAACATATGGAGTTTCTCCACATCCTAAACAAGCTCCACTAAATTCGAATAATGGTTTAGCAAATTGTGAATTTTTAGCATTAGTTTTTTCAACTAAGTTATCTTTATAAGTTACATGATCATATAAGTATTCAGTATTTTGAATTTCACCTTTAGAAATTTCATCAGCAATAGGACTCATTACTAGTGATTTTTCTTTAGAAGGACAAACCTCAACACAAACTCCACAACCTGTACAATCTAATGTACTAATTTGAATTTTATATTGGAATCCTTTTAATCCTTTACCTACTGCATTTTTAGTAGGTAATCCAACAGGTGCAGCTGCCATTTCTTCATCAGTTAATAAGAATGGTCTAATTGCAGCATGAGGGCAAGCAAATGCACATTGATTACATTGAATACAGTTATCTGTGATCCATTCAGGTACATAGTTAGCAATACCACGTTTTTCATAAGCAGTTCCACCGTTATCCATAGTTCCATCTTCATAACCTGTGAATGCACTTACTGGTAAATCATAACCTTTAATTGCATTTACTTTATCAGCGATGTTTCTAACAAATACTGGTCTACTCATATCAACTTTAACTTCTTTAATTTCTAAGTTAGCCCACTGTGGTTTAACTTCGATTTTAACAAGTCCCGCTTTACCAGCGTCAATTGCTTTGTAGTTTTTCTCAACGATTTCTTGACCTTTACGTCCATAAGCTTTTTTAGCATATTTTTTCATTAAATCAACAGCTTGATCGTAAGGGATAATTTGTTCATTTAATGCGAAGAACGCACTTTGCATAACTGTATTAATCATTCCACCAAGTCCAGCTTTTTCAGCTAACTTAACAGCGTTCATAATATAAAGATTTGCTTTTCTTTCAGCTAAAACTTTTTTAACTTTATTAGGTAATAAAGCTTCAACTTCAGAAGCAGGTGTTACAGTGTTAAGTAAGAAAGTTCCACCTTCTCTTATTCCTGCAATCATATCATATTGATTTAGATATGAGTCTTTAGAACAACTTACGAAGTGAGGGTTACTTACTAAGTATGTACTACGGATTGGGTCTTTACCAAAACGTAAGTGCATTCTTGTAACTCCACCTGATTTTTTAGAGTCATAAGATGAATATGCTTGACCGTAAAGATCAGTATTTTCACCAATAATTTTAATTGTATTTTTTGAAGCTCCCACAGTACCATCAGATCCAAATCCGAAGAATAATAATTCAGTAGTAGATTCAGGTTGAACGTCTACTTCATTATGAGGAATTGAATTATGATTAACATCATCATTAATACCAATAGTAAATCTGTCTTTTTGTTCATTTAACATATTATCGAATACAGCAACGATTTGTCCAGGAGTTGTATCTTTACTTGAAAGACCATAACGGTTTCCAAGAATTACTGGAGCATTTTCTTTACCATAGAATACTGATTTAATATCTAAGTATAAAGGTTCTCCAATTGATCCTGATTCTTTAGTTCTTTCCATAACTGTAATTCTTTTAACAGTTTTTGGCATTACTGCCATTAAGTATTCAATACTGAAAGGACGGAATAAGTGAACTGTAACAAGTCCTACTTTTCTACCTTGAGCAATTAAATAATCAATAGTTTCTTCAATAGCTTCAGTAACACTTCCCATTGCGATTACTATATCTGTAGCATCTTCTGCTCCATAGTATACGAATGGTGCGTAATTACGTCCAGTAATTTTAGAAATTTCTTTTAAGTACTCAGCAACAATTCCTGGTACTTTATCATAGTATTTATCTTGAATTTCTCTTGCTTGCATATACACGTCATCATTTTGAGCTGCCCCTCTAGTAACTGGGTTAGCAGAGTTTAAAGCTCTTTTTCTAAACGCTTTAACAGCATCTCTATCTAGTAATTTATCTAGGTCTGCATAATCCATAACTTCGATTTTATTAACTTCGTGAGAAGTTCTAAATCCATCAAAGAAATGCATGAATGGAATACTTGATTTAATAGCAGATAAATGTGCTACTGCACCAAGGTCCATTGCTTCTTGAACTGAACCACTTGATAAAATTGCGAATCCTGTTTGTCTTGCAGCCATAACATCTTGGTGATCCCCAAAGATTGATAAAGCTTGAACAGCAATACTTCTTGCTGCAACATGAATAACTGCTGGTAATAATTCTCCAGCCATTTTGTACATATTTGGTAATTTTAGTAATAATCCTTGTGAAGCTGTGTAAGTAGTAGTAAGTGCACCCGCTTGTAAACTACCGTGAACTGTTCCTGCAGCTCCTGCTTCTGATTGCATTTCAATAACTTTTACAGGCATTCCGAATAAGTTCTTCTTACCTTGTGAAGCCCATAAATCTGTGTGTTCCGCCATCGGTGAAGATGGTGTAATTGGATATATTCCTGCAACTTCTGTGAATGCATAAGCTACGTGTGCAGCAGCTTGATTCCCGTCCATTGATTGGAAAACTTTTTTTGTCGCCATGGCAACTACCTCCATAAATATATTTTCTTTTCTTTATATATAATTCATACATCATAGATTATAAAACATTTTCATTTTTTTTACAACAAAAACAAGGTAAATTTCAATTAAAGAAAACACTTACATTTTGCATTTTTTCATAAAAAAAAGCTGGATATAAAATCCAGCTTATTTAATTCTTCCTAAAAACTTCTCAGCTTTGTCTAAATACAGGTTAGCTACAAACATAAAGTCAACACCTAAATCTATACTAAGTCCAATAAATTCTTTATATAATGCAACGTTATGCCACTGTAATGTTTGGAAAGCTCTAAAGAAGTATAATCTATTATATTCTTCTACTGTTGGAGTTTTTCTTAAATACACTGGTAGTAACGCTAAAGCATGATCAAAATCATTATTTCCAAAACAAGCTATATCATAATAAGGATCATTATTTCCCGTAAATTCCCAATCCATTAATCTAAGTCCGTTACCTGTAACTACAAAGTTAGATATTTGACTATCTCCATGTGATAAAACTAATTTAGATTTATCCATATATTTATTAGAGTATGATAAGAATTTTGCTTTTAATTCTAAGTATCTTTCTGAATGAGTAAAATCATATTCAGCTAAATAACCTTCATATAATTTTAATCTTCCAAGTGGATCGTAATCATAGTCTGAAACTTTTCCTGAATTATGAATTTTACTAAGTACTGCTGCTGCTTGATTTAAGAATAAATATGGTTCAAGTTCATGTAGTGGTGTACCTTCAATATATTCAGCTATTTTAAATCCAGAATCTATTTCAAAATAAACTGTTTTATTATTTAATCCAAGGTCTTCAACTAGCTCTATATTGTGCTTTTCAACAGTTCTATTCACAAATTTTTCTGCGTTTTTACCAGGGATTCTAAATGTATATAATTTACCACTTATTTCTATTACATAAGTGTAATTACTCATTCCTCCCATAAGTCTTTTTACTACTTTAATTTCTTCTTTTTTTACATTAAAAACTTCAATACATTTTTCTATAATTATCATTTCGTTTGTCATAATAAATACCTCCTATATTTCAAATAATTTTGTCGGAATATCTTGAGTGGCAACACTTAAGTTATAATCCGTTATTTTAAGTCCGTAATCATTAAATACTTCATCATAAGTTTCAATCGCTACTTGTGCAGTATTACACTCTCTTGAAGGATGCGCTAAAACTATTTGTTTTGTATTATCACCTACAAGTTTTGCCATGTTGTAAGCTGAATCATTATTTGACATATGTCCTTTAACTGAATCAATTCTTTGTTTTAAATAAAATGGTCTATCACTAGTAAATAACATTGTAACATCGTAGTTAGCTTCAAAGACATAAGCATCAGCATTTTCTAGTAGTTCAAAATCTTTAATAGGTAAATAACCAATATCAGTTATATACACTATTTTTTTACCTTCAGCGTAGATTACAAATCCAACTGCGTCAGATGCATCATGACTAATACTAAAAGGTAATATTTCACAATCATTTATTACTTGTTTTTCAAACGGTGTAATAAATGATATTTTTGATTTAGCTAAGTTATCTTTAACTCTATAATTGAGTGATTCATAAGTTGTTTCTGTCATATAGGCAGTTGTCTCTAGATTCTTAAGTAAAACTACTAATCCAGCCACATGATCTGTATGTTCATGAGTAATGAAGACAGCATCTAAATTTTCAAGTGATAAATTTTGATTTTTTAAACGAACATTTATTTGTTTAAATGAAAGACCACAATCTATCAATATTTTTGTATTATTCGTCTCTAAATATGTGACGTTTCCTTTAGAGCCACTACCGATTACGCTAAATTTCATAAAATCACTCCAATACCCAAAAATATTATACTACATAACTATTTAAATTCAATGAAATTACTGTAAGTTAGTATGTGAATTTTGTAAGTTGGAAATTTTCACAACACTTTCACAAATTATTATTGTTTTTATTTAGTAAAAATGATATGATATATATTGCGTAAATAATAATAGGAGTGATATTAATGAATAAAAGTATTTTAATCAAAGGCTCAATCATTATGGGACTATTTCTTATCCTGATTGGAGCAGCAGTTGGATGCAGTATAATTAAGGCAGATGCAACAGAACCTATGATTTCTAATGGGGATGAAGCCTATTTAACACTAGACGATTTTACAATTACAAATGCACAATTGTGGGAAGTAATGAAAAACGTTGACGGACTTAGTTACTTAATGGACTATGTTGATCAAATAGTATTAAAAGAGACTATTGATGGAGTAACTCAAGCCGAAGTAGATAAAGAAATAAGATTTTTAACATATTTAACAGAAAGTGATGATTTAGTTGCTGAGATACAAGCAGATGCTGATCTTAACCAAGATTATATTGATGCTTTCAATCAAAACTTAATCATTTTAGGATTTGATCCTACAAACGCTGATGACTTAAGAACATTTGTTGAAGTTGGTATTGCTAAAGAAAAAATAGCAAGAGAATATATATTAAACTCAACTGGTGATGATGATTATGCTCTTGATGATGAAGATTTAAAAGAGTACTATGAATCAGCTACTTACGGAGAAGCTTGTGCTATCGAAGTAAGATTTGAAAGTGCTGAAGAAGCAAGCTTAGTATTTGATCATTTCAATTTAGTTCCTAGCTTTAACTATGGTATAGGATTATATACCGGAACTGAACCTATTGAAGATATAGCTTCTGATGGATTTATATTAGATGATAATACTATTCAATTAGATGAAGATCAAGTATTCCTTAAATATGTAGAATTATATAACTACATGAACCCTTGGGAAGAACAAATTCCTACGGATATTACACAAGCAGATTTCTGTGTTGACTTTGCAAATATAGCGATTTATAACTTCGATGATATGGTTGAAGATCGTTCTGGAGAAGACCCTTACGTTGGTCTTGCTACTTATATATTCGATACTTTAGTTGTTGAACCTGAAGAAACTGAAATCCGTTTCTCTTATAGTCCTCAAAATATTGGGGCTGGAGTTATGTATTCATATAAAATAAGTCAAGAAGCTATTACTGCTTATGAAGATTTAACTGCAGCAGAATTACTTGCTGTTAAAGAAGAGATTTTAGATATTATCGTTTCTGCTGAAGTTATCGGTGATATTATGAATACTATAAATGAAGATCTTGATTTTGAAATCGTTGATCCTTACTTAGCTTTAAGATATGAATTCGAAACAGGAATCAAATATGATAACGATGGTTCAGAAACTGTTGTTGCTACATTAGCTAACTTAGCAATTACTGCTGATGATTTATTTGAATTCATGGAAAAAAGAGTTGGAGCTTTCTATAGTATTGAACTTGCTAAAGTTCAATTAATACTAAGAAGCGATGCTTATTATGATGTTTATGGTGATGACTATGATTATATGAATAGTAATCATGAAGAAATGCTTACTAATAGAGATGAATTAAGAGAAATGAAATCAATCTTTGGTAGTAACGGATACGCTAGTTACGGATTCGCTTCTACTACTTATACATGGGATGAATTCATTTACTTAGCTTTCAATGTTAAAACTGAAGCTGAAGTTATTGAACAATTATTCATTATGCAAGATTTACAAACTCAAGTAATTTATCCTACATTAGATTTTGATAATATTGAAGATTACTTACAAACACAAAAAGATGAATACTTTAGTTTAAATGTTTCTCATTTACTAATTTATCTTGATTTTGATAAAGACTTCGCACCTGATGATTTTGATGAATTCAAAGAAGAATTAACAGTTGATGAATTAGCTGAATACGAATTAATTAAAGCTTCTTTCGATAATTTATTATTCTCAAAATTAAATGGTGGACTTACATTCGATGAAGTTATTGAAGAGTACGAAGATAGTTTAATGAATGATATTGATAATGAATGGGCAGAATTTAAACAATACGGATTCAGAATTATGACTGAAAACTTATCTGTAGAATCTAGTTTAAACAATATAAACTCTGAAGGATTCGATGATGCATTTGAAGCTTCATTAAAAAGAGTATATGATGCTTACGTTATTGAAAAAGAAAATTCAATTGAAGATATTACTGAATATTTAGATACACAAGTTACTGTAACTTCATTCGGTATTCACTTAATATTAGCTACTGAAGGTACTGGATTCGAACAACCAAGTGCTGCTTATGATCCATTAGATGATCCAGATGTTGTATATAGTGATGGTTCTGAAAATGCAAGTGATGTTCCAAATGAAGCGCAAGTTTTACTTTATAACGAAATAAAATATGCTGCTATGGGTGGACCAGTTTCTAGTGAACTTTTACCAAGTACTGTATACCAAGCTATTGATACTTCTTATGGTGCTATATTCGATGCTTACTTCTCACAAACAGGATTAAGTATTGTTACATTAAACTATATGTTTGATAGTAGTCCAGTATTCGCAACTGATAATGCAGGAAATACAGCTGTTATACAAGATATCTTAGATGTTCTATACCTCATAAACTTCCCTGAAGGATTTGTTGTTGTAGACTAATACATAAAAAAAAGGACCTAATTCAATTTAGGTCCTTTTTTTTATGTTCTATTTATTTTAAGTTTGATTTATAATATCTTTCTCTATCTAGTACCATTAATGGTGATGTAAATTCACCAGGTTCTATTGTATCTAATGATTCTTCTAATACTGTCATCTTAGAATCAATATTATCAATAAAATGTAATATTAAAGCTTCGGGAATCATTGGCTTTTTAGGAGATCCATAGTTTCCGTAATAATGATGGCTTAGTACCATGTGTTCAAGTAGTAATACTTCTTCTTTACCAACATGTCCATACTTAGAGGCAGTTAATTCAATCATTTTAACACTCATTGTAATATGTCCAAGCATTTTACCTTCTTTAGTATATTCAGCTCCTGCGTAGTTAGATAACTCTCTAACTTTACACATATCGTGAAGTATGATACCTGCGATTAATAATTCTTCATTTAAGAAATTATAAACTGATTTAAATCCATCAATTAATTTTAACATTGTAGAAGTATGATAACTTAGTCCCCCAATATATGCGTGATGAAATTTAGTAGCTGCAGGGTATAAATAAAACTCTGCTTTTTTTAAGTTATACATATCAAGTACGATATCTTTTATAACTACATTAGTAATTTTACTTAAATATCCCTCAATAATTTCTTTAATCTCTTCAGAGTCTTTAGGAGCATACTCATAAAAACTAGACATTAATTCTTGTCTCACTGATAACTCTAATTCTTTATCTTCAATACCTTCGTAATCAGTTACTAATAATTGAATTTTTTCTTTAAATTCTATTTCTTTTACTTCAAAATAATAAACAGCATTTAAATTAAGTTTTTCATTTTGATCAATTCTTATTGTAATTCTTTCTTTATCTTTTGTTAGAACACTTAAAGTGTTCGTATCATATGTTGTTTCATTGATTGAATCAACTTTCGCAAAAAATGTTTTTACTTCCATTACTGTCACCTTTTCTTTTTAAAATATATGTCGTGATATCACTAACATCTATTTTATTAGTTATTTTTCTAGAACGTTTTTCACCGTCAAATATTATTGTATATTTAACTCCAAAATCAAATGTTTCTTTAACGCTAGAGTTTTTAAAGATAACTACTAATTCTGTGTCTTCATCTTTTAATTGATAGAAAATAGTTCCGTTTTCATTTATTTTAACACAAATGTAATCTCTTACTTTAGATGGAGCTGTGAGTCTAAATAAATCGTATTTCTTTCTAATTCTAATTAACTCTTTTACATACTCTATATCAGTAATATTTTCATCAACTAAATCCCAGTTAATTGAGTTAATTTTATCTCCTGATTTATATGAATTTTCAACACCTTGTTTAGTTCTATAGAACTCTTGTCCACTATGAATAAACGGCACACCTTGGCTTAGTACTATCATTGAAGTAGCTAGTCTTTGTCTCTTCTTAATCTCAGAAATCGAAGCGTCAGGTAAAGCAATTACTGCCTTATCATAAAAGACATTATTATCATGACATTCAACATAATTTATTGACTGAGAAGGGTATCTAAATAAGAATTTATTACACGCACTTCCAAGCACTATATTTTTAATATCATCAAGTTTAGACATACCGCCTAAACAATATCCTTTTTGTTTTAGATGCCATGTTGCACCTTTTAATAATTCTCTTGTCTTATCATTAAAATGTCCTATATTAAATAATAAATGTTTATTAAACATATGGGCTGTTCTTTCTTCACCTAAAGGTGTAGACATTCTCCAACCTTCACCATAAACTATAATATCTCTTTTATAGCGATCTAATTTTTGTCTTAATGTATTCATTGTTTTAATATCAGTAAGTCCCATTAAATCAAATCTAAACCCGTCCATCTTAAATTCTTTAGCCCAATACATTACTGAATCGATTATAAACTTACGAATCATTTTTCTTTCACTAGCTAAATCATTTCCACACCCTGATGAATTAGTAAGTAATCCTTGTTTATCATAACGATATCCATATCCAGGAATAATACTTTCAAATGGGAATTTAATATTATCATAAACATGATTAAATACAACATCCATAACTACTCTAATATTCTGTTTGTGGAAGTTATCTACTAATTCTTTAAGTTCATTAATTCTAGTATAAGGATCATTTGGATCTAAACTATACCATCCTTCAGGTACATTATACTGTTCGGGATTGTATCCCCAGTTGTATAATTTATCAGGATTATTTTCATCTACTCCGCCAAAATCAAATACAGGGAGTAACTGAACATGTGTAACTCCTAAATCTTTTAAGTAATCAAATCCAGCTTTATTTCCACCTTTAGTAGTTAATTTTTCTTCAGTAAAACTTTTGTATTTACCAGGATGAGTTGCTTTAATTGATTTATTAATTGTGAAATCTCTAATATGTGCTTCATAGATTATCGCATCATTTGGAGAACCACTAAATTTAGGTCTTTGATTTTTCATTTTATAAATCTTAGATCTATCAACTACATAACTATATTCTGCGTTAGCACTACTACTTATAGCATAAGGATCAATAAATAAATGTTCTTTCCCATTAACATAAGAAATATATCTATATCTATATCCTTCATAGTTTCCACGAAGCCTTAAATACCAAACACCTTGGTTATCATATTCCATATCAGTAACTGTGGCATTACCTGATTTATCAGTTAATTCTAACTTCATGTATTTAGCTGTGGGAGTCCATATTTTAAATTTTGTTCTATCTCTTCTATATGAAGACCCTAAATCTGATTGTTCATAATAATAAATATCATCAAACAGCTCAGTTCTAACAATTTTTCCAGTAAATAACTCACTAGTTTCATTTAAGTCATCATATATATGGTACATATGATTTAATAAAATATATCCATCAAATCTACAAATATATTTTCTTTCAGTTCCAATTAATTCACTACTTATAATTTCTAAATCGATTTCTTCATCATTTCCAATAACTTTAAAGTATTGTATAAAATCTTCTCTATATTTATATGGTACTATTATTGTTATTTCATTGAAGTCATCTAGATAAGAATAAAATTTACTCATGTTTATCTCCCATTTCTCTTTGAAGTTCTTCTACTTTCTTTAAAGCATACTCTTTTAATACATCATAATCATTTGGCATATATCCCATAATTACATTAAATTTTAAATCATCTACTACTTTACCTATAACTGATTTTTTCTTTAAAGTTGTAAGCCATAAAATATCTTGTCCTTTAAACTTTAAATCACAAACATCTCTTATTGGTAATTCACGTTCTAATTTTCTAATTAATTCCTCTTGATCTTTATATCCTAATATCACATTTAATTTATTTGTAAGCAAACAAGAATCTAACCCATTCACATAAACAATAAACTTATTAAATACATCATCTTTAGTTACTTCTTGAAGTAATAATATTTGATCTATCAAGCGATAATGTTTATTTGAGAATCTCCATTCATCTTCTATATCATTAAAGATGAAACAAATAATAAAGGCTTCAAGCGGTTCTAATTCAATATCTAAGTTAGAAATAAAGGAAAGTCCTTCACTAATTCCATAAAGCTCTTTATCAATACCTGTTTCAATCATATATTTTAAAGCTTT